>Ga0209782_1001980_pt1 | contig 11149 bp, 14 predicted proteins | sample WorMetmaBAHAMAS1_FD_187390 | JGI IMG/M metagenome (GOLD analysis project Ga0209782, IMG submission 187390) | Marine gutless worms symbiont microbial communities from Max Planck institute for Marine Microbiology, Germany - Inanidrilus... | ecosystem: Host-associated > Annelida > Digestive system...
GTCTTTGATCCATGGCTGTTAACGCAATAGATAAACTGCAGTTTTTATCATTTATTTAATGTACCACTTGCAGCAGTTGTCTTTTTACAGTAATTAGTGAGTGTGTCTGTGTAGCTATGATGCAAGAATCAAGACTGACCAACTTCCAACAGAGAGAGCTTGACAAAGCCATCAAGAGTAAGAAAGCTACTTCTACAGAATATTACTGTAAATGTACACTTTAGTGCTATTATTAGTTTTTATGTAAAAGTCTCAGCAAAGCTTAATTCAGGCCTAGAAAGCTAGGGAGATAACAAAGCACCTTCAAACAACAGCCCTCAGCCTGCGTACGTCAAACAAGTGACGACTGGCTTGGTAAAGGTGCTGCAGAGCATCATCATCCAGTCTGCATGTCCGTAACACACGCAGTGTGTTTGCATGCTCACTGCCACCAGATGCTGGATGTGCTGAGCAACCGAGAAATCATTCTCGACGTTGACGCTCAGCATCTTCAGAAAACTGCTGCATGCTATCGCAGGCATTGATGCCGGTTCAACAGTGGCCGCAGTGTGGTGTCACCGTCACCTGTTGTCTCTGAAGATAACCTCGGTCGACTTGCTGCAGTTTAGCTTGAGGTTGTTTTGCTCAGCCCATTTCTGCACATTAGTGAGCTCCGCATGCCGTATAATCTAGTTGCTGGCCGGGATGATTATGTACGTGTCATCAGCGTACTTGCACATTGAGGTCTCCGGCAGTGACGACATATGCTGCTGCTTCAATGGCTGACCCCTGTATAATAACTGGTGTTAATTGCAAGCAGTGTGGACAGCTCTTCACTGAATGCAGTGCAGTGGAAATGGTTATCAAAGAAATCAACCAGCCAGTTGTAAATTTGATCAGGAATATGGAGTTGAGCCAGTTTATGCAGTAATGTCGAATGCCACACAGTGTCAAAGGCCCTGGAGAAGTCCAGGGAAATGGCGATAACGTAAGGTTCTGTTTCCAGTTGGTTGGTGACAGTATGTAGCAGGTGGATGATTGCCGCAGTTGTTGAGCCAGTTGAGCGGAAGGCGAACTGGTCATCGAATTGCAGGGCTGGCGGTGGTGATGATAATGCTGGGTAAATGTAGTGCCGCACGACAACTCGATCTGTAAGGCGAGGACTAGCATTATCGGGATCGGCCAGTAGTCTGTCAGCTGCTGCGGTGTCGGCATCTTTGATACCGGCCGGATGTACACCTGCTTCTACTGCGCTGGCACTGTTGACGTCATTAGTGCCACATTGATTAGGTCAGCGACTGGACCACAGAAGACTGGCGTGGCGAGCTTCAGATACCAGGCCGGCATTCCACCGAGTCCTGTGGCTGTAGGCTGGAGCATGTCCAGTATCTTGAATACTACGTACTTCATCCTGGCTAGGAGCTTGGAGGTGCTGTCTTTCGGTGGCGGACGATCGTAGCCAGTATCAGTGGACACAATGGCGGATCTGCCACTGGTTGATGGTGTGCTCACCCGGTGAGTTGTCACACAGCTGCCCACAGCTCCTTCATGGCGAAAGTTGTCAATGCTCGGAAGTTCAATTAGTTGAAGAATGCACATGCGTTAGAGATGCCCTTGAAGGTAGTGCAGCCGATGTTTTGTGGAAATTGGGGTCTGATGCAACGTCCACTGCCATCCTTGAAACCCTCAAAAAACGTTTCAGGAATGCAAATTGTGGCGATGGATATTATAATTTGCTGTCAACTAAGCGACGTCAACCAGGCGAAACGATCCAAGTGGTGTATACAGATATGCATAGGCTTTTGTCTCTAGCTTTCCCTGGTCAGGGGGAGACATGTTTGAGTAAATCGGCCACAATTATTTTCTGTCGGTGTTGGATTACCCTGTGTTGCGAATTCGCGTCCTTGATCAACAACCAAAATCCCTGGACATGAATGTTTGGTGAAAGTGACTCAAATGGAGGCTTTCACAAAGTCAGTACAATCATCTACTGACCACTGTTTTAGCTCCAAAGGGGCGGACACATCCATCACAGAGAAAAAGAAGGAGAAACGAGTTCGGTTGTTATCACCGACACGAGAGTCCTGGACTGATCGGAAGATCAATGCACTGGAGGAAGTAATTGAGAAACAGAGGCCAAGAGCATAAAAAATTAAACAGGCTAATAAAAGCGCTAGTTAGGAGAACATGCGTATGACACAGATGTCGATGGATAACGTTAATCCATCTGGCTATGTGTATATGCCATATCCGAATGTAGCCTTGAATCCTCTATATCCCCAAAATGTGGGTAATGTGGGACCGTATCAACACAATACTGGCCAAGTGGTTCAAGGACAAACAAGAGTGGATAAAACGCAGCCAAATCAGTCTTTCGGAGGTGCGGTAAGACCGCCATCATTTACACCATGTGGTAGAGGTAGTTTCAGTAGAGGTGTTGGTATGGGCTGTAGAACTCAGAGAGAGAGTTTTGTTCCTCATAACACGTGTGCTAGGTGTGGGGAAAAGGGACATTTGAGAATGAATGCCCTCATGAAGGGTATTGTCCTCCCCAACAGCCACAATCTCAGGGGACAGACTCACCGAAACAGGAAGTAAATAAGAGTTGTGCACGTTGTTTGTATGGCCACAGTATTCTGGAAGTCGAACTTAAGGGTCGTAAAATCCCTGTAATGTTTGACACTGGATGTGATGTATCATTATGCCTGTACAAGTTTTGTAGGAATGGTAAGATTTCTCCTACAGATGTAAAGTTGTATGCAGCTAACAACTTTTGAGATGAAAGTGATTGGGAAAACTCGCCTGAATTTATCGGTCGGAGTGTTCCCATCAGTGCTGATTTGATTGTCACTGACGAAGTGACAGAATTAGGTATGGACTTTATGTGTGCAAATGACTGTGAGTGGCTCATGGGTAAAGGTCATATACTAATAAGATGGCAGTCTGTTCCTTTGTTGAAATGTCCGCACAAGATTAATGTCAGATGTGTGATAGTGCATGACTCGGTAGTTGTACTGGCAGATTATGCGAGCAATGACTGTGTTTGTGAAAATGCCACTTTTGCATGCGCGTATGCCTGGCAATGACTGGATTTCAGAGGCTAAAGAAATCAGGCCTGGACTGTTAGTTGCACGTACTCTGTTGCCGCATAATTAGCATTATGCATTATGCTTGTGCAGGAGCACTGATGCGAGTTCAGTAGCATTTGCAGTTGCAAATCACGATCAGAGAATTTGTGGAAATGCCGATCGGTGTCAGATGGTGGTCAGCAGTCAGCACATCTATTGTTTGAATGTGAGCCAGACAGTGGCGACTAATCTGACATTAGACCGGCTGAGTCGATGGCATGCGAGATGACTGATAAGTCGACGGTCATTGCCGATTCGATCAGCACGGGGAGACTAAATGGTAGGACCCTGAAGGCGGGTCTGCCAAGTGTTATTGCAGGCACAGTTGGAATGACAACTGGAGTCCGGATGGGCAGCCACGTGGTAAGTGTGGCGGGCCACTCCAAGGTATTCGATGCCTCTGCCAAGATAACTGCAAGAGGTCATGGTGGTGCACATCGTTGTACCGCTACACATCTTCTGGAATCAACTTGTGCTAATTTTTCCATGCAAACTAGCCTATTTAATTCGGGTGGTGCCCATAATTTGAGGACAAATGTGCAAATGAGTGTGTGTGGTGTGCACTCTTGTGTGAAAACTGTGCGAGTCGGAAACATGGATGAGTGAATTTGTACATGTGAAACCTGTGATCAACAAGTTGCTTAGTAGTCTTACAGTTGAACAAAGAGAAAAAGCTATTGAGTTGATTAAAAAGAATAGTGATCTCTTTTCAAAACATGACTTTGATGTAGACTGTACTGATTATCTGACTTCTTCGATTAACACGGGTGATCATCTGCCGACTATGGAACTGTTGCATTGGCACGCACATGTGTATTTGGATGTCATTCACAAGACAGTTGATAAGATGACAGCCGCCAATATAGTCGAACCGTGTGTTTTGGAGTGGGCAGTAATTTTGGTGGTTGTATCCAAGAATGACGATCAAGGTCATCCTGCCACTCCGCGGATAACAATTGATTTCTGGAAATTGAATACAATCACGTATAAGGATAAGTATCCGATTTCGAACACCAAAGATTGTTTACGGTCACTTAGTAATGTGCAGTGGTTGTCGAGCATTGATTTGAGTAACTCATTATTCCAAGTGAAAATTCCGGATGAAGATTGTGATAAAACCGCATTTGTCACCCGGAAAGGTCAATTTCGGCTTAAATGTCTGGCGATGGGTTGTTGTAACTCACCAAGAACATTCAGTCATTTAATGGTGATGGTCATTAGCAGTCTGAAGTGTTATCTAGCTTTATTGATCAATTGGTTTTACTGAGAGAGCTGAGCATTTCTTTTCTTGAGTTGGTGCATAACGATATTGCCGGACACCTCAAAGAAGCTAAATGTGCTAAATGCGTAGAGCATGGTGGTTTGGGTGGAAAGCTGACATAAGCCCCCTAAACAGACTAATTTGCTTGCTAGTCATTCTGGTCAGCCCGGAGAAAACTAGCTATTGATCTATGCAGTCTGTTTCCAGCTTGTAATGGGTACAAGTACACTCTAATTGTCATATGTCTGTTTAGCAAGTTTGCTATATGTGTTCCTTTTACAAAGAGGCTCATACAGTTGCTAGAGCATTGGTTGACCATGTATTTCTTAAATACGAGGGGCACTCAAAAAGGTATCTACCTGGTCATCTTCAATAACATTGGCTTTCTGCTTTTGGCATAGTATCATAGACTAAACTAAGTGTGTAACTGCAGCAGAGTACCAGCTTGCCCAGTATTTGGTAACAGGTCACCTGACACTGTTGTTTACCTAATGTCATCTGCTATTATGGATTTGTTGAAACTCGAACAACGATCGGTAATAAAATTTCTAATGAAAGACGGCAATGGCCCAAAAACAATATATGATCGGATCGGATATCTGTCGTGTACAGACAACATACGCCTTCGTACTACCAAGTAAAGTTTTGGAGCAAACAGTTCAAATGGGGCAGAGATTCGGTGGAAGATGACCCGCGTTCTGGTCGTCCTTCTGACGTGATTACAGATGAAATGTGTCAAGCTGTGGAAGCTTTTGTGCTGGCTGATCGTCAAATTAAAGTCTCTACAATTGCCTACTAGATGTCTATTTCAGAAGGTAGTATTATCAGAATCCTGCATGATAAGCTCGGTATGTCTAAGGTTAGCTGTCGATGGGTTCCACGAATGCTCACCCCACGGCAAAAACAGAGTCGCATTGAAATTTGTCGTGAAAATTTGTCACTGTATGAAGAGAACATGGAAACTTTCTGTTCACGTATTGTGACTGGGGATGAAACATGGGTTCATTATTGGTATCCCAGCACAAAGCAGGAGACAATGCAATGGATTTGCATAAGCCTACAATGCAATGGAAGGACAAGACTATATGTACTTATCCTCGAACCTGTCCGTTAGGGACCACGTCATTTGAAGAGGCATACATCTATCAAGTGACGTCAGATCGCTGTCTGCAACGACGTCTGGCAATGATTTATGCGACATGGTCAATCTTCCGGGGACGTAGTGGCACGAGAGCTTTATGCCGATGACAGCAGTCGAGTTCGATAGTCAGCATGTAATAATCACCAACCACCAGGGAGGTCATCGAGCACACCGTCAGCATCTGCTCCGCGAGGCGGGGGTTTCCAACATTGCCACTGCAACTCTGGGACGTCCTATTCAGCATCCATTTTCGTCGGGTCCATTTGCGCAACATCACATGGGTCACTCTTTGTCAGCGAGTACAGCCACCTCACAGGGGACAGGAGCGACACTGCCGTCCCGTTCTTCGTCAGTGTCTCATCGTTGATTGACATCCCGATGAGTTAGCCCGAGTTTGTCGTGCCCATGGTTGCACCCCTGAGGATGCAGCCACGGTTGGTGGCACTCTGCCACTGCCGCAGCTTAGTGTGTATCGTCTAGCTGGGTACACATCGGAGACTCTGGAGTCAGCCTTACCTGCTTGGTTGGCCGAGGTCATTGGGGAGCCAGAAGCACCGATGGACCTTCCTGTTGAGCCACCAGCCCTAGTTGAACCGTCCTCGGGACCACTCAAGGATCGGTGCACCTTCTAAATCGTCCGTGGGAACGTCCTCATTCTGTGGCTGCAGCTAGTCTGTCCTATGCACTGACATCACCCGAATCATCACCAGTGCATCTGCTGATGATGCAGCTGGAAGCCATAGCCTTTGCTGCTGCTGCTTCAGTACACTGTGTCTCAAAAAAACGACACTGCTGTAGCACACATGATCCAACAGGAAGATATTCCGTCTTCCTCTAACCTTGACTTTGTAGATTTGTGCTCCTGTCACTTGTTCCAATTAGCCGTCCAGCCTTGGTCGTAGAATAATTAGTGTGTGGGAGTGTTCTGTCACTTCTGGGAAGTGCCCGCCATCCTTGTAGACCTGTGTATCTCTTGTCTGGCAGTTGACCTTTGTGGGAACTCCAGTCTGAGGGAGTAGTATCTTTCTAGGGATTGTTGTGTGCCCGTACACACACACCACAGACATAGGAACAGACATATAGTGTCTAGACGAAGTGCAGCAACGAGAGGACTCAAGTAAAGCTTGGCACTGCATACAGACGGACATAGGACGTGAGGATTAGAAAGTGGAACTGCTGCTCACAGAGATCTACACATAGTCCAAGGAAAATATATAGTTGGAACAGAGCGCAGGTGTTAGTCAGGTAAAAGTGGTTACCTGCATTGATAAGCTATAATTAAGAAATCACACACGCAACAGAATGCTGGCAAATGCCAGTGGCGTTTATTATGCTGGCTCATCCATAGCAGCAAGTATAATGCATCGGTCTGGTGTCAGGTGTCTATCACTCTGTCTGTCTTGTATTTAATGTTATTGGGGCATGTATACGGCATAGGCTTGTACTAGTAACTTATTTAGAAGTAGAACGTTACTCGGCGGCTAGCTGTGTTCCGTCCCGGCTTTCTGCAGAAGACCAATACACTCTTGTCTCTTGTCATGGCTAAATTGCATGCCTCTTTAAGCTTATCCGTATGTTCATTAAAACTCTTGAGTAGGCCTGTAACACAATGTAACACAAAGACTTCCTATACCCCATTCACCAATGCTTAGTGGTGCCTTGATATTATGTTTGATGTACTTGTAGGCTGTGTTATTGAATCATGGATAATTGCTGATTTATCAGTAGCTCATCCCAGAATATTTTTATTGGGTCCTCCCAAGATACCACACTGGTCATGTCATCTCACTGTTCGGGCTACCTAAAAATCTACAGATAATTTGAGCAATTGAGTCAATGCCAGAAGTGCTAATGCTAAAGCCCCCTTTAGTGCTTACTTGGGCATGGCCATGGGATAGGGTTTACTTTAGGGGGTTCAAACCCACCCCACACTTGCCTCCAGGGCTACCTGTAGGATTCCCACATAACCAATAATAAATTATTTGGTACTTTCCCAAATATACTTATTCATCAGCTAGTACTAAGCTCTTGATAGTTGTCAAAAAGCACCAAGATCTACAGATTTGAGCGTCATATTTTATATTTCAAAATATTTCTGGGGGCTTTACCCCAGACTGACACACTGATGAGGGGCTCATCCCAGAATATTTTTATTGGGTCCATCACCCATCCCCGTAGTCTAATCCCATAAAACACCACTATACAAGTATATCTGCTAATGCCGATGGACTGCGCGATGCTGCCTTACAGAAAATAGACAGTATCGTGCACACTGAGTATAATTATAAGGCAATGAGCATCGGTCGCTAGCAAATTGCTAAACAGACCGACAACAATTGGTTATTAGAGCACATTATTTAAACAATAATGCTCAAACTCCACTTGGTCTATTTGTTGTCAGTATATAATACAAGCCAGTTTGTAACAAATACAGTGACAAATTGAACATATGGAGCTTAAGCTTTAGTGTATAGCAGCACTAGCGTCAACCGTCCAAGGTATGACAATGACAGGTCCATCGTCGACTGCATCGTTGATCTCAGTCAATGATGTGCAATTTTTCTAAGTCCACAGTTGCCCATGTAAAAATGGGTCACGAGAGCTGAACCAATCCCCTTTCAGGTATGACTTGTCATCCCTTTGGCAAGACTTGATATAATCTGCCTATGTACCAAATTTGACAGCTCTAGCTTCAGCCATTCCTGAGATATGGATGCTGCCCCAAAAATTTAAAAAGGGTCACATGACATAACCACGCCCCTGTCAGGGACGCTTTGTTGTCCGTCGGCTGGGACTAGCTACGATCAGCCTGTATAACAAATATGAAGTCTCTATATTTACTCACTACAAAGATATGAAAGGTGACAAAAATGCAAAAATTGGGGTGGTTTTGGGGGTGAGGTGTCCTCCGTGGTCATCAGCAACATATAACTGTTTGATAGAGCACATACAACTTCCTATTCAACTTTGAGAGAAACCATGTGTCTATCTTGTACCGTTTTCGAGTTATAGCGAGTTATTTGTCGACAGTGGCCGATTTTAAACCACCCCACCTGCCTTTGTCACTCCCATAGGGGGTGACCCCGTTCGAATTTCGTCGTGATCTTTGGCATCAGAAAATGAGTCCCTGCGTTATCATGCGGCATTATTTGCATCATTGTAAGCCATTTTGATACAATGCCAGAGTGTGACACACACACACACACACACACACGAAGACGGCATATACCGTGCTAGCATAGCATTGTGTGGTAAAAACCCCTGGTTTGCCGGTGAGTGCTTTGATAAATTACACTGTTCATTGGGTATCAGGGAGAGTGTTCCTGCAGCCTGTAAACGTTGCTACAGCTAGGTCTAATGGTAGCTACAGTATGGATCATTCATATCATACACGCCGGGTGACGCCCATTTGTACATCACCTAACACCTAACACAAGGCCCAAGTCTGTCTCCCCCAAACAGCATTGCATCTCGATCGATTTAACCGTTTTTGCAGGGTTTCCTCACACGTGTGACCAACACATAGACAGACAGACAGACCACGCTATGTCATGACATGTATAGGAATAATCACTAGTCTGCCTCTAGCACTTCTAAGTTCTTGCAGTGTTGGCAATGTGGTCAAGGTAAACATCTCCTTGGAAACTTGCAACAGCTAAAATAGCTTTTTATATCAATTAAATAGTTAATGTGCCACTTTTAACAGTGGGAACATGTAATTTTTGCTTTTATTACATAAGAGCAACCTGTTCATAACAATTAAGTAGCGCCAAACTATAAACTACAGATTTCTAATTGAAATATAACTTATCTAGGTGATAGCTGCAGCTTTGGCCCACAGCTATTTATTCCTTGTTTTTACCGAGAAGTATTAAGTAGGTAATTAGGCCACCAGAAGTGACGTTGCATGGGTTTCAAGAATATGAAAGTTGTATTTTGCCCCTGAAATTTGGGTAGCATTAACAAACCCCCAAAAGCAGTGGTCAAAGTAGGATAGAAGAGGTGGGGCAATGTCCACTGGACAGCCCACATGATGATTATGATAATGAATGATGCAGCATTCTAGTATCTGCCGACACTCATCTGGAGTGATCTGTTATTGAAGGTGGAGACTCACTGCCCAGATCATGTCACCCGACATCCAGTGCAAAATCTCGACATGTACACAAGAAAAGTGTTGCAGTCGCTAAAGTTTTAAATCCCAGGTTTGTATCAGTGGAATTATGACTCTCGTGCATAGCAGTCACTGACCACGGTGTCACACAAGTAACGAGATATTATTTTGCAGCACTTTGATGTCCTAGACCTGTTGCTGAACAGTGAACATACATGTGCTTTATCGAATGGCTATGTTGCCGATGACCTTGAGTGACCCCTAACCCTAAAACAACCCCAATTTCTTCATTTTTGTCACCTTTCATATCTTCGTAGTGAGTGAACGTAGAGAGTTCAAATTTGATACAGTGCTGAAGCGTAACTAGTCCCAGCACACCCATGACAAATCATCCCTGAAAGGGACGTGGTTATAGTTAAATTTAAATTTTTATTTCCCCCTAAAACATGTTTAGAATGGCTAAAGCTAGAAATTTGAAATTTTGTACACTGGTTGACCATATCATGTTTTAGCACTGGGATTACAAACTGTCCTTGAGTGGGCATGGTCACGGTCACGGTCACGTGACATTTTTTAATTTTGAGAAATAAGTGATAATATCTAGGAAACAATGCAAGATAGAGATAGTTACAATAGAAGACAATAGGAAATCATATATGGCCTATTAAATGGTATGATTGCCAATGACCTTGAGTAACTTTGAAGGTCACTTTTGCTATTTGAAACCTTTGTAATACTTATAACTCATACATAAACTGTGATTCAACTATGATATATTTGCACATAAATTTGAAAGTGCACGTAGCTTGTAATTTAAGTTTTATTGTCAGCAAGAAGCTCTGCGCGACACGATTGTCAGTACAAATCCTGCAACTACAAAACATCCCATTTTAAAATGATTGCAATCGACAAATGACCTTGAAGTTTATATGCCTAAGGTCATCGTAATTTCTGCTTTTACGTAGACCTTATATCACATCCTGTTAGTGGCCTGTTTCTATGTAGCTCCGTTCCCGAGATACTACCACTTTTGACAATGACCTTGAAAACTCCTTCATTTTTGACAATAAACCTTAAATTACAAGCTACGTGCACTTGCGACAAAAAATGCAAAAAATGGGGTGGTTTGGGGTGTTGGGTGTCACCCAAGGTCATTGGCGACATAACCATTTGATAAAGTGCATATGACTTCCTATTTGACCTTAATAGCTATATATCTATCTTGTGTTTGGTTTTTAATGTTGAATGGGGTTTTATTATCTGATATTTATTTTTCAGGCTTATACTCATTGTGTTTATATGTGTAAAATGCTGGTCAATATTGTTTATTTAGCCCACTCGGCAAACGTGCCGGAAGGGCAATATATTTTGCTTGTGTCAATTTTTTTTCTTTTTTTCTTTATTTTTACCGCGCGAGGCTATGCTAAGCGCGGTATATGCCGTCGTCGTGTGACTGTGTGTCTGTCTGTCTGTCACACTCCGGTATTGTATCAAAACGGCTAAACGTAGGATCACGCAAACAACGT
>Ga0209782_1001981_pt1 | contig 11147 bp, 7 predicted proteins | sample WorMetmaBAHAMAS1_FD_187390 | JGI IMG/M metagenome (GOLD analysis project Ga0209782, IMG submission 187390) | Marine gutless worms symbiont microbial communities from Max Planck institute for Marine Microbiology, Germany - Inanidrilus... | ecosystem: Host-associated > Annelida > Digestive system >...
GTATAGCTACTACTTACTAGGGGGCGACACTGTGGCACCGAGCGGGCTATACGCTAGGCTTTGCCACGCATTTCTAGTTTTTAATATTTTTTACATTAAACTTTTCAGATTTTCTGCTGACTGTTGCCAACTGAATCCAATTCACACCGCCCGACGTAAGACACCCGTACTTTTTAACTGTCCGAGTTAGTGCGCAATAAATAATTGTGGGGCGGAAATGAATTTTTTTAGGCTTTTGTCGATTTAGTTCGGAAATGCGGTTGAGAAAGAATGTGCGAAGGAAATGTATCAGAATTGGCCGTGTCTGAGAGCGTTCATTGTGAATTATTTACGACCGCTGCACAAAGCAGATGTGCTGCAGCCAGCCAACGTGACGTAAACAGCGTTAAATTATTCCGGCTCGCCGCGCCGCGCGTGTAAAATGATCAGCAGCACTGAACTCCGCTAGATTATTGCTGAAATCATTGTCGTACCAACCTACGTGATACTTAAATGCATTTTATAGCTCTCTGGAACTGTCCAAAAATCAGTCACGAAATAATGTGTTCTGTTGTTGCTTTTAAGTCATCTGTGAATAGTTCTGATTTGTCTTCTTCTATCCATTAACTATAGTAGGCCTAGTATCCGCTGCCGTCAAATAGGACTAAACATCGTTTCTATTTTTTACTGCCTTAATGCCTTACGTTTGTCACACTGTCATGTCTGTCGGAACTTGCATAGTGGACACATTTCGTACCAGTGAAAATTCTTTAATTAATAATTAAACAGTTACAGACTATTTAGCTCGAGAGACAATACGCGTCAATAACCTAGCACTTAGACACGAATCGTGCATTGTCTCGTAAATAATGAATTATGCCGAATCCCGCCTCCCGCCTGCTGGTTCAATACAAGGCAATCATGGTCAGCAGACTTTGCCCCAAGTGCCCAGCCGACGATGAGTAGTTGATACTGATGCAGTAGTTTCTGCTGTTACGCTATCATCTAGGAATATCCGTGTCGCTCCATAGAGCCCATTTGGGTGTAGGCTTAAACCAGCATTTTTTATAATTCAAGCAACGTTTTGAAATAGATCGAACTGCTCGAACTGATGGCGTGCTATGTTACGGGCAGACACGATCCTTTTTTAGGCCGCGGCGCTCTCTTTATAGAGCGAAAACGGCCTATAGACATCAAACATTCCCCCAACCGCGTGTTGGTCTGTGTGTCTGTCTGTCTCGTCTATCCAGCGCATTGTGGCAAAACGGCTGATCGGATATGGATGCGGTTTGAGATGGTAGGATGGGTACACGGACGAGGCGGGTAGTTGGGTTTGGGGATCTGTCACGGAAAGAATTATTTCGGCGGCGAATGTGGAGCGCCCCATTGTAACAAATGGGGAATTTGTGTCGTAGCTGTGTGAAAGTGCGTGAACCGTCGGAGCTGCGGATTGGGGTGGTGCGTGGGGTCCGCCGAGGCATTGGTGGCGATGCGGCCTACTCCCAAATTACTTTGGGTAATCTTGTTAGTTTTGGGGGCACGCTCAGTGACAGTTTTCAGAAAATCGGAATCAGGGACGTATGCAGAAAATTCAGGTCTCCCACGTTATCATGAAAAATACGTCTAAAATGACCCAAGCCAGCGCCAACTGAGGAACGTTTAAAGAATTATTATATATTAGTTTTCATACCACAGTAACACAAAAACAAAACTCAAGAAAAAACAACACCTGTATTATAAATTCACAACAGAGAGATTATTCTGTCTATATGAGATTTTCAGTCTCTGAGTGTCACAAAGAATAGGCTCAAATAATACTGTCGATAAATGTGTCCGTCATTAAGCTTACGAGTTGGCTTACCGTGAGAGTCGATCAGTTGGTGGCATCAGATCGCCGCAAGGTCGACATTCAGCAATAGTTACGTTGATCAGTGGAAGAAGCAGTGACGAATACAGCTCGACTTATCGTCAGAAACGACACGCGGCGGCGTCTTGACGGCACGTACTGATTGAGATGACGTGCCCATCTGTTGCCGGGCCGGGCCGGGCCGCGCACACGCCGCGTGGGCGCTACGGTGACAGAATGGGGACTTCTTTCATTAGCCGAGTTTAACAGTTCCGGGTTATAGGCGCAAATGAACGGTGCCCGACGCGCTTGTGGCTTTAATAATTTAACCCGCCCGGCATGCTTGAATAGCGGGCTATAATGTGTCTTTATTTCTTCTTATTTCTTTTAATGGTCGACTTATGAGACAAGTAATCTCAGAAAATACTGGACCGATGTTCACCAAATTTTCAGGTTTGTAGACATATTAAAGGGGTTAATAAATCCTGCATTTATTTTGCGATCACTTCAAAGATGTTGCCATGGCAACCGATTTTACTGGCAAAATCGGCCAAATTGGCCGACCTACTTTCATTTGTCACGCTGGCGTTCCGAAGCGGATTAGAATATCGAAACCTGTTAACAGCGCAATGAATTGGCCTACATCGTGAGGAAATTTGGTGAGATTTGTCGCCGTAACTCCGCAACAGGCGTCGATCAGCAGTGGCATTAGTGCAACTGCATTTACTAGGTGGCGGCACTGCTATCCATTGCAGCGATCAGTCTCGGTTTTATTTCTCTACGATACTACTGTTTTACTACTATTCGCTAAGGGCGACACTGCTATGCTGGGCGGGCTATATGCTTGGCTGTGCGATGCTTTCTAGTTAACTAGAGCTTCGCTCCAGCCACGGCTCGTGCCTAGGGCTCTCGCAACGAGTAACGTCCATCGCTTTTGCTGCCGTTCATTATTATGCTCCGCCCTGTACGGTAAGCGGGCTTAATGCAATGCTGAGATCCGTTCGCCCGTCTGTATGTCCCGCTTCCTGATTGTCTCCCGTTCGCCAGATGGCGACTGCGCACGTCGCCGTTTCACGCGCATTCGATCGTTGGCGGCGCGCTGCCGAATGCTATCAGCGGGGCCATATCGCTTCGCCGCGCGATACTTGCTATAGCATCCGGCTGCGTCTGCCTCTTGTCATCAGTAGGTTTTGCTCGCCGACGTCTTGATCATAACAAGAGGGCCTAGCAGTGGCTAGCATAGCGCGAGATGATCCCTCCACTCTTCCCGGCTCGCTCACGCATTCACCGCGACCGCAATGCGCGGTAAATGGGGATCGGAATTTGAAACTTAAATTACCTATAATGCGCCAATGCACTCCGTCACAGAGAAACGGACAGACAGACGGACACTGACATCGTAGAATAAGCGCGAGATGTATATATTTCATCTCGCGCTAAAAACGATGCGCTCTCCTCGTGGCTTGAGGCGATCGTGAGACTGCACGTTACACGCACGCACACATACACACACACACACACGTAGAGAAATACGACTACTTGCTTGCATCGAGCACCTGCACACGTTCCATCAACGGACAGCGACCGGTGACGCTGCAGGCAAAGCACACCGAGCTACAGCGGCTGCAGCTGATGACATGTTGACCTGGCCTTCAACTCTCCGGTACTGCTGCTGCGAACTGCCGGCCCAGTCCTATCTGAGAGAGGGGAGGGGCAAACCCCACTTTTTGAATAAAAAAAAACTAACCCGTTCCTTATGACCACCTAATTGCTCACTGGATATACAGCAGTGAGTCATCCGTTTCGGATGCATATGTATTCCATTCTTTACTCTGCGTTACAATGGGGTGGGTAGAAGACAGATTATACGCCCTTAGCCGAGTTAAGCTGGAATTCCACGGGACCCGTTTCCTCGTAACATCCTCGTGACATCCTCGAGAGGATCCTCGCGCGGAAAATGGTCCCGTAGAATTATAAGCTTTAGCCATCGGGGCATGATAAGACACGCCAAACAGATGAGTGGTCATTATTCTGCAGCTATTCATTCGTAATTTCTAGAACGTTCTACGACTGTAAAAAAAAGTTGCTACAGTAACGGTAACGATAGAGCGCATCGCTGCCGAGCACGGTTCGTTCAGTCGTATTCGCCAGATGGCGTTCACATGTACCCCCATCTAATACATGGCTCATTGAGCCTACACGTACGAGTCCGCTCCTTAAACGGCATCTCGATCGGTTCGGCTGTTTTTGCACGGCTCACCAATGCGACCAACACAGACAAACAGACAGACAGACACACAGACCACGCTACGTCAATCCATGTTCCACATCTAGCACTGCTTGCAGTGCTGGCAATGCGGCCTAATAAAATATAGGTTTCCCCGTTGCGGTACTTATGCTGTAAATTTGCGAAGTGCGATCGTATCTGTGTTGTCGTGGTTCAACTATAGGCCTATTTTGTTTGCATCAAATATTTGAAAAATACTCCCTCAATCATGCTAAACGTTCGCTATGTCGTACGCCATTCTTGGACACATTCGCAGGTACAGTAGGCCTACAGCTACCAGGCAGTCTGTCCTCCCAATCACCAGCCGATATTGTTGAAACAACATTCTGAAACACGATAATAAATCACAAACAGCGTAGCTGCACGATCAAGACGCGCTAGTATCTTCAGCTGATACTTCATCGCAAATTTACTGGGCGGGTCTGTATTGAAGTATAATAACTGAAAGTTAGGCTACAGGCAGGAATGTTGACTGTTTCGCCGGCCCCAGCTTTGCCTCCGTTAACTGTCAAGAGATGAAGAACTTGTCCTACAGCCTAACGAACGTTATACGCAGCTGTTATACGCCTTACTGGCCTTGACTGCGTGATCGCTGAATATCAAACCAGTCTGATGAAGCCGATATTGACACGCCGACTCCGGTGACGTGTGCGTTTCGCCGCGAATCCGCGACTTTTTTCTTCTTGTTTGCTGTAAAGGTAAAAGGTAAAGTTCTCCCATACTCGCCACCGAGCGTTGGGCTGGAATCGGATGTGTGCTACTGTGTATACGGTTGGCGCCATCTGGTGAAAGCTACGGAGGTAACCGCTGGCCTGGCGGAAAGTAATGGCAGCCAACCGCCGGGTGGATTGCTTAGTCACCTGCGGTCTGACTGCCTGTACACCAGGACCAACGTTTCGAAATTTTAATTTTCGACCCCAAAAAAATTTGGCGGGGGAAAAACCCCAAAATTTCGATAAATTTTGCCGAACGGCCGTCAATCAGAAATTCATAACTTCGAAACGGCTCGACAGATCGACAAACGAATAGCAGATCTTTCATCTGCGATAAATGGGCTAAAAGATGGTACCAAATTTGGGGGCACTTTTGATGCAACCTAGGGAGAATAATTATAAATTTCGCACGAAAATGTTTGAATTTTGTCCACTAGCACAAACTTTTCTACTGTAAGGGCCCTACATCCAGCATATAATTTTTCGGCCACAAAGCACTCTACCTGTAGCAGTTATTGTTTAGGGGCTGTTCCCCCCCCAAAAAAAAATGGCGATTGAAAATATTCGTGAAAACGCGGAAATTTCCGAGTACCGCCGAATTGCACACAATAATGCTCAGCCGTCCCTTCACGGATTGCCACGAAATTTGCATACAAATTTCGCGTGGGATAAAGGCAGATAACGTACGTTTGGAAATTTTATCGTCGACCCCTAAAAATTTGGCGGGAAAAACCCCAAAATTTCGACAAATTTTTACATTTCGCCGAAAGACCGTCAATCGGAAGTGTGTAACTTCGAAACGCCTCAACATATCAACAAATGAATAGCAGAACTTTCATCACAGGCGGCGCAGTTGTGTTAACAGCCACAGGCGTAGTCAATGGGAAGGCTTGGGAACCCGTCATTTTTTACCCCCACAGAATCGACATACCTTAACTGATCGCTAAAAAATTTGTCGCAGGTGATTAAGTCCACGACATCTACAGCTGTGCAAAAATTGATGGAAATCCGTCTATGGGGGGCTTCTGGGCAAATAGGTGAAATATTAACTATATTTCGTTTTTTATTTATACCCCTTTTTTAAGCAACTCACCTACAGGTCAGACCGCTCACCACATTTTCACGATTAATAATGGTTCAAGTGACTCGGACTGACGCAACGGTGTGCCTTTTTTGGCTTTGGTTGATATTGCAGCCTATTTAGGGGATCAAATTACCAAAAAAAAACAATTTTGAGGGCGTGAATAGGCATTTTCCAGCCAAACGTGCCAAATATTGAAATGTTAATATTATAAAAACTACTGCATCGATCATAACCAAATTTTTGAGAGTGATAGAGACCCCAAGTAGTCACTGCTGGTGGTCCAAATAAGCCCCAAATAAATCCAAGATGGCGGACGGCCGTCATCTTGAAAAATCACCGCAATCAATTGACAAATTTTGACGAAATTTGGCATGCTGATGCGACTCGACCCTCTCCACCCCAATAGCTACTAAAATTTCGTGATTTCAAAAATCCGAGATGGCGGTGGCGGCCATCTTGAAAATTCTTGTATATATTACATCTCGCGCTAAAAACGTAGGCCTACACTCGGACGGTACCAGCAGGCCGCTCACGCTATATGTGCGACGCTACCTAAAAATACCAGCTAATTTAGTATACTTAAGGATATTAGTATGTGAGTGTGTGTGTGTGTGTGGACGGGTACTGCTGTGCATTAATAGGCCTTCAAGCGCCTAACGAATGAGCCACAGCTGCACAAAGGATGATGCTGATGCTAGGCTTAAAGCAGTAAAGCCGAGTTCATTGATTATTGATGGACTAAGAAGTCTGCAATATAGTACACGGATGGATGGATGGATGGATGCTTGCTTACGGCGACTGACACGTAAGTTTGTCCCTGGAGATGAAACATATGGCTTAATTCTCCAGTACAGAGGGCTCGTAGCCTATGTAGCATGCATTTTCACATCTCACACTTCTGCTAACGACTATCTTATCGCTTCTTGCAACTTAGATGATATTCGATTAGACGAATCTGTATTCGGATTCCGTGAATGTATTGGGGATGCGCGCGTCTACACGTGTACACGTGCCGGATTTAAGCGCCTAGTGAATCTTTTGAATTATAGGCGCTATATAAATAATTTTATCTATCTATCTATCTACACGATTAGCTATCGTGTACACGTTTACAAAATTACACGATAGTGTACACGAATATGGCAGCAATAACAAAATTCATTGCTAAAAATAACAAAAAAACTACATCAGTCAGTAAAACAACGTGACATTTTGGCGTCTTAATGAAAAACTAAGCAATAATCTGCAGCGAACATATACTCCTTAAAATATGCCAGCGAATGAACTTCACACCAAAGACTAACTGACGTTACAGGCGGCTACGGCCATTACTAACTATGATGTTATAGTAACTGAGAACCAAGTGTTTTATTATTGTCCGCCATATTCGTGTAAACAAGTTTCGTGCACACGTTTACAAATCACCAGTTGATAGCATACTCACTCTGGCAAAAATTACCAAAACTGGTTGATCTGCACTGAAGTGCGCAACATCAGTGTCGTTTTTAGTGTAGAGTGGGACATTAAACCTTAAGTCACTTCACTGTTTACCAAATGTAATCTTTAGGTCCGGTTTTCCACAGCAAATTAATCTCCCGTTAATTTAATCCGGCATTAAATCCGGTAGAAAAACAACATCTGAGTAAATTGATCATTATCTGCCGGATTTAATGCCGGATTAAATTAATGGGAGATTAATTTGCTGTGGAAAAACTGGACCTAAATCTGTTTTTTGGTGTTTTACCTACATGTCATGCATAATAATTAACATAACACAATGCGCGATTAAGTGATGTTGCTGTGCATTTTTTTTACTAAAAAAGACATAAAATACCAAATACCTCAAACAATGCAAAATGTCATCACAAACCAATTTCTGTGTCAAAGAGAGAGTTGTTATGAGTGCACAAAATGCTGGTGAAATCGGTGTAACAGCTGGCCAGTATTTGACAGGCCACAAACACACGACAGAAATGATACGTCAGGATGCAGAGTTCGTTCCTCTGTACTGTTGCACTTGTACGACACTAACAAAATTATTACAAAGCTACTGTAATATCACAAGTACAGTATAATCAGCACATCCATATCAGACTTCCTGGTAAGCAATCGCACTAATGAAAAAAATTTAAGCATATCTAGTCTTTTGCACTGCTACAAGCAGCACTAGGCACCAGACAATGGTATTAGTCTTGTTGTGTCGAAAATAAAAAAAAATGCCCATTAATCAGACTGAGAGACTGGTTGAGTTATGTGAAAGATGTACATTATACTTGCGACTTGGATGTCGAGTGTTTGACTCCTGGATCCAACTTTCAGGTAATATCTGTGGGCAAGTTGTTATAATATAATAATTTATAAACATGCATAATGGTCAGCAGAAGCCGTCACACACACGTGCATTTGTTATATCAAGCAGTGGCAACTCTTCGTGACTGTGAAAGTAACTGCAAAGCCACGCCAAACTACTAACTGACACACAACTGCCATCCGTTTCTAGCATGACAGAACAAAGCTTGCTACCATCGAGCTTCATTATTTAAAACTTTACAAAACAATGGAATAAAAATTTAAACAAAGACAATTAAACAGTAATTCAACATGAGTAATTCTCAAAAAATGTCAAATGCATGCATTTGCGTCTTTCGAAACACAAAGAAAACATCACAAAATATAAAGCATACTGCTATAAACAGCAGCAATACAGAAACATGTTTCTGACAATCTTTTTAATACTGTCAATCCAATTATTTATACGTAATGCAGTTTACAGCAGGAATCAAAAACCAAAATTATCAGATCATTTTAGTCAGCGTTTACTTCATATTGGTACATAATTTAAAAATACAAATCGTTCAAGAAAGCATGCAAAATAAAGTTATTAGTAACAATTTATCAACTGTCAGTAGAATCTTTTAACGTGACCTCTGTTCTTGCATATATCTGAACAAAATTGTATGATAAAAACTTTGCAACAGCACGAAGTTGCTGCAACCAACATCATTCTGTTTCAATACACCAGTCACAAAAGTGCATTATTTTAAATTTATTTTTTTTCTGAATACAAATGATCAACAAATGAAGTAGCAATTAAATTTGCATAGATAATTTGGCATACCTTACAAATTTCTTCAAAACTTCTAAGCTGTAGAGCAAAGCAGCTGTTTCAAATGACTGAATACTGAACAACCATAAATTATTGACGCAAAATCACTCTGAACACCCGAAGCCATGCAGCAGGTAATTAACCGATAATTCGAAATAAAACTTTCTGCAATGATGACCATTAAAATTGTAAAGAAAAACCACTAATTGAGGCTCACTTGGAAAACGGCTATTAAACTGGAATTATAAGCAAAACTTTTGCAACGCCAAATGAATAATAAATAATACGTGAATAATATTAAACTTTACCCAATATTTGAGTGAAATAAAATACCAGAACAAGAGATTCCAGCACTAAATTTGACAGTCATTTAAGGTATAAAGGATCGACACAGAGTAAGAAAATAAGAGTCAAATTCCACATTGGACGTAGCAAAACAAAGTCGACAGCATCACTCCACTGCCAAATGACATGAAAGACGACCGGGATATCTGATCGCAAGAGAAACCTCTCGCCAGTCGGCACACTCGAATTAACAAGGCATCGTAATATCACATAATGAATTATCTGGAGTTCTCCATCAGTTTCTTCACGCTTTATAAAAAGAAAGGTCCTTGTACATCTGCCGAGTATAAGGCATAAACGTAAAATGCACTCACTAGCAGGTCATAGTAATTCAGTCACATAGTCGTGACTGATATCGGTCAACAAAGGGAGGATTGGCTAGTAACAGAAACTACACAGCAAGTGTCTAACATAAGTTCAATCTGTGTTCACGCACACATCAACAAGTTTACAGGTTCACTATAATATATTATTCAAAATTTGCCAAGGATCACTTCAGTGTTTTAGCACATACAAAAGTGACCTCTAGCAAATTTCTGCAGTTTAATGGTGATTAATTATTGATTTTAGTTATAACGATTATCACTACAGCACAAAACTAGCCAGGATGATGACAAATTCACTTCAATCATCATAAATGCTTGCAATAGTTTAAATTTTATTACAAATACCGTAGTTATTTCTAACAAAAAAGCGAAAAAAAATATTACATCTAGGTGTATTGATTAAAAAGTGCAACAGCTAAAAGTGAAAGTAATGCATTTTCTTTCATGTTCTCACAGTTTGCAGATGTACATGTATTCTGGGATACTTATGACAACACAACAGTGCAAATTATTCTGCAAACCAATGCAGATTTCAGATGACAGACAGTGGGACACTATCAACACTTGCCAAATGCTGATCTGAAGGACAGAAAAATGGAAAAATGACAAGACTACAATAACTCGGTGAAAACCCTCGACATCGACACTGCAACACTATTCAAAATGACCGGACAATGGAAAAGTGTCATCGAAGTGATACGCAAAATTGAATCTGTAGTGACGAAACTATCAAAAAGTTTTAAGGCCGCTCAGCAAAAGTGGTTGGTAAGCCACTAAAGTAATCGCTACTATGTGGTACAGGAATATGACATAAATACGCGAGAAAAACGTGGCCGATATAACCCAGTTTTTAACAGCAGGTAGAGTTCGTTGCACAGCAGTCACGTAGCACCGTCCGTCCTCATGGTGGACTCCGTTACTGTCGAAGGTTCGCCGTCGTCAGCTGACTTGGAGTTGGGAAGAAGATGAAGGCAATATATGTTGATCAGTCGAATAGCCGCCGGATCAAACGTTGCCTGAAGACCAAGCGTGGACTCAAAGAACAAAGCTGCTCGCTTGAACTGGCCCTAAAACATCACACGCACTCGTGACTGGAACACTCAATTAACGGCTTCTTTGCCAGGACAACCTGGGTAAGTTGGTACCAGAACCATTATAGATTTTAAAAGATTCTACTGACAGTTGATAAATTGTTACTGATAACTTTATTTTGCATGCTTTCTTGAAGGATTTGTATTTTTAAATTATATGCCAATATGAAGAAAAAGCTGACAAAAATGATCTGGTAATTTTGGTTTTTGATTCCTTCTGTAAACTGCATTACTCATAAATAATTGTATTAACCGTATTAAAAAGATTTTAGTGAAGCAAGAGATGGTGATGGGGTGCCAGTGGCAGCAGCTGGACCATATGCAAATTATTTGCACTTCACTCCAGACAGATAACCACACCATCACCCAC
>Ga0209782_1001983_pt1 | contig 11142 bp, 5 predicted proteins | sample WorMetmaBAHAMAS1_FD_187390 | JGI IMG/M metagenome (GOLD analysis project Ga0209782, IMG submission 187390) | Marine gutless worms symbiont microbial communities from Max Planck institute for Marine Microbiology, Germany - Inanidrilus... | ecosystem: Host-associated > Annelida > Digestive system >...
GGTGCTGGAGTGAAGGCAGCTCGGCAACGTACAGAGAGTTAGCATATGACATGCCTCGAGTACAGTCAAATATGATTTTTATAGCTCGTTTCTGGACAGCTTCGATCTGCAGAGAGAGTTTGTTGGTAATGTTGTGATGCCAGGTACAGGAACAGTACTTTATGACAAGTCGAATGACCGCAGTATAGTAATGCAACAGATGACTAGAGGGTAAACCCGCTCTTTTAAGTACCTTGAGGAAATAGAGCCTTTTGGTGGCCTTCTTTACAATATGCTCGACATGTTTTGTCCAAGCCAAAGTTGAGTCAATATATACACCTAACAGTTTGAAGTCGTTGACACTACGGTCTGCGGCACGATCCTCATCTGGCGGAGTTGCGATGTGTTAATGTACTTCCGGTTTTGTGGATGAAGTCATGTTTTTACACAGTGGGCACTATGGCGCGTTAGATTTAATACACTAATAGAAAATCGTATTCGGCAAATCGAATGATACCATATCTGCTGGCGTCTGCGACAACCGGAAGTGCCCAAAATACTGCCCGCGCATGTCGCGCTATTTCAGCATCCGCTGAGCTTCTTGTTATAAACTGTGTATAGACTAAAATATCTAAACGTCGACTATAACTGGTTTAGCGCTGTGGTAGCGTCGTTCGTCGCATGAACGAAGTTACTCAACGTTGAGCCCGGTTAGTGCTGGGATGGGTGACCGTCTTCAGGCGGATATACCACCTTGGTATGTAACCAAGCCAACTAGGCCAACTCAGCCTTGCATCCCTCTGGGGTCGCTAAATCGAGTACCAGCCTTCATTGGTTGGGGTAAAGGCGGGAATGTCACCCCTGCCGGGTGGCAGGTAACACTGTGTGATCCCATATGGCACAAACTGCTATACGCTTCTTTACCTTTGTATTGGCTGCCTGCCCTGCGTGGCAGCCAGTTGTACAGCTGTCCTGCGTGACAGATGTGTCTGTGTCACATGTGTTGTTGGTCGAGCGGTTTGTCTTGACTGTATTAAAGTGAATGTTTATGTTTATGTTTTATGTTTTTGTAACGTAGAGAACGGTCGGTCACATCGTTTCCACTACGTACGGTAAAGGTCGATTCTAGTTTGCTTACCGCGCGGGTAGTCGAGCTGAACGGGTGCCGTGTACTCAGGCTTTCGCTTGTCGAAATCAATCACTGTATATTGAATGCGCCTACAGCGCAAGAGCGTCCGTCCGTCCACCGATGCGTTGCGCTATCGATCAAACGTTATACTACGGAAACGAATGATTCATTGCATCATCAGCAAGTCTATAGAGCACAACTGCAGTCACACGATGTGCTGTGTTCGAAGCTCGGGCGTGGCGTGCTCGGTATGGACGGGTCAAGTTATCTATTGTAGCGAGCGATCCAGACATTCTATGCGGCTGCCATCTCATATGGGCTGACTCGGACTGACTGCCAATTCGAAATTTTTTTCTTCGTTTCACAGACAACGTGAACAGTGGACTATTCACGGTCCGTGACTACTGACACGTTACGCAGCAGATCTCTCCGTCAACTTGTCTCGTCTTGTGTCTCGACTTGCTGTAATAGACCCGTGCGTAAGCGTAAAAAAACCATTGCGAGCGGCACAAGCGCACGGGACAACGCAGATCTTCATTTAGGTTATTTCACTTACGTGCGTTGCGTTGCGGTGTCGTACGGTACTGCGATCGAGGCGCCGTACGGCACCGCAACGCAATGCAACACATCCAGTGGGATGTGTCAACGCGCGGCGCCGCGCGGTGAATGAACCGGTGCCGGTGTGAACGAACCTTTTCATCCGTGTTATAGCCCATGAACGATGTTTTTCGTCTCCACGTATCGGTTGAGGCCTTTCTGCTAGAGCATGCTCGACACTCGTCGTCTGCGCGGCAACTAGTGACGCTGACTAAAGGTCGTTCACACCGGATCCGGCACGGCACTTCTCGGCACGGTGCGGCGCCACGCGTCGCCGTGTGGCAACCCGGCATGCCGTACGGCGCCGTGAAGCATGCCGTGCCGCGCCACGCTGGATCCGGCCTGAAAGAACCTTAGACGACTTGCCAGGAGTCATACGACCGTCTCTAGAGAGAAAGCTGTTGAATCGAATACCAGTCTAGTAGACGAGGATAGAAACTGCAGTTGCGCAGTTGTTTCTCCTGTCGGTCGACCTGGTACTTGATCTAATTCGACAAATGGAAGACTAAGCGATCGCTTTGAACTCGGCTGCTATTACTAGCCACATGCACTCTTGTAGCCTACTTGGCAATGTAATCAGCATAGAACGGTACACGCTTCAACACTGCAGATGAAGTGACAGCATGAGACTGTGCATGCACTGGTTACTATGCATCACGCCTCGTCGCAGAAGCGTTCGTACCATCGCCATATATCGCAACGTATCCTAGGATCACAACAAAACTCCAGTGTGAAAGTTATGAAGATGTCCAGTTTATAGGCTTATCTCTGACCTCATACAGGCCTAGGCCTCGTTCGATCGCAGTGTGTGACCAACACAGTGCCATGCAGTGTGTACAAGAGTCGATGTTTGTTTGTGCAACACTTGCACATACAACTGAACTTCGACAAGACAGAGCTCATGTGGCTTACCTCTCCTCGGAGTCAGCACCGACTACCTATACTTCCGGTCTTCTGATAGGTTCTACAGTGGTTTCACCATCTGCAATAGTCCGCGATCAGGGCGTTTTCACCGATCAAGATCTGACGATGAAGACCCATGTACAACGGACAGCATCTCGCTGCTTCACAACCTTGCGTCAGTTGCGTAGCATTCGTCGTTACATACCGACATCCGTCTTCCATTCCCTCGTTTCTGCACTCTTGTCCTCAGCCGGTTGGATTACTGCAACAGTCTCCTGGTTGACTTGCCTCTCACTCACATCCAGCGTCTCCAGTCGGTCCAAAATGCCACAGGAAGGCACATTTTAAACTTGAGACGTTGTGACCACATCATTGACGCGCTCATCAACATTCACTGGCTTTGCGTGCCGGAGCGAATTACATTCAAGGTGGCGACGCTGACGTATCGTGCACTGCATGGCTCTGCACCACCTTATTTGGCGTCGTCTTTCACGTGTCTCCGACATGCCACACCGACGCAGGGTCAGGTCCGCCTCCACTGAACAGCTCGACGTTACGTTCCGACCTGTCGTCGGTCAACGGTCGGAGATCGTGCCTTTCCTTTGCTTGAGCAAAGACGTGGAATAGTCTGCCAAGCGACGTTACATCGGCCTCGTCGCTGTCGGTGTTCAAGAACACGCTGAAGATGTACTTGTTCCGTCACTGCTACGAAACTGTTTGATTTATAATGATATTTCCCATTACTAGTCACTATCCTCCCCAGAACAGTGGTCCTTGCAACAGTTTTAACTGTTTAGGCCACTTTAAAAATGTCTATGATGATGATGATGATACAGGGTAGCCCAAAAATTGGCACAATTATTTGTACGTTTTAACTTTATCCAATGTTAACCGATTTTCTAATTGTTTCACTGTCAGAATCAGGAGAAAATTTCCAATAATATTATCACTAAAGATCCCACCACACCTAAAGTGTGTTGCTACATTACCTTGTGAAATGTCACTGAGTGGGGCAAACTGCCGCAGCGTTTCAGTGCCAGTGCGATGAAAATAGGGTAGACTGATTTTGCTAATTTCACCCAAACATTAATTGGTTATCATGGTAACGTTCCTTCAACAATAGGAAAACGAACGTCAAATTAATTATCCCCACCCAACTTCAAAATCCTGTGAAATCGGTCAAGTAAGGCCTATTCTGAGATAACTGTTCGGATATGCCAATTTTCGCAGAATCGTGCCGTCTAAACATAACTACCTTGTAAACTATGGAGTTACTGGGCGAAAGCTCATTTTCTGAACAATATAGACGGATCATCGCCACTGCTAACGCGCATCGACGTTGCAATCTTCCAAACCATTTCGGAATGTTAGTGCGCTGAATGAAGGTGGGGTATATGGCAATTTTGCCAATTCGGCCACCAAAAAGCTGGTAACCATTATGGCAATATATCCCTTCAGCTATGGAAAAATGGTTAGATCTTTGATTATCATTGTTCCAATAGGCCTAATGCTGCGAAAATTTGTCTGGTACATTCTGGGATGTTTCGGCTCCGAGGACCTTTAAAAATACAAAAATAATACAGAAAAACTCAATAAACTGTTTCAGCAGCAGAGATTAACCCATTTAAATATGCCTACACCGAAAAATACAAACGCTTACGAGCTAGGTGACATAAGGCCGCAGCCAGGAGTCGATAAAACCAGGAGGCATATAAACATTGCGGCGTGAAAGCCTATAATGGGAGTTGACTTAGCTTAACTATGGAGGTGGGGTTCAGGCCAGAGCTCCTGGTCAGGGGCAAAACCCTGAAGCTGAAAGGTTTTTAGCTCTCAACAACGAATGTAGCTGGCAAATATGTTGTCTTATGTTGTTGCCCAATGTTTGAACATTAAACTGAAACAGAGTTTACATCCTGGACATACCGGCCCATCTGGCCACCATCCCCTACGAGAGAGCCTACATTCCCTACAAGGGGACACGTCCTGCCGACGGGGGACGGCTGTAGACCCCATCCGTGGCCCTTGAAGCGCCACTGAAGGCTACATGTAAATGACTATGTGAGAGAATAACAACATGTGGTACACGTGTATACATAACATCTCTTCCGCTATATGACAACACTCCATCAATTCGTTAACAAGAAAAAATAGCATCGAATTCAGTTTGGTGTTATAGTTCAGCTGTCATATCGGTTAGACGTCAGAAAACAATACAAGTATATCTGTTAACGCCGATGGACCGCGCGACGCTGCCTCGCGCAAAATCGACCATATAGCGCTGCACATCGAGTATAATTACTACAGGCAACGAGCGTCGGCCAATAGCAAATTGCTACACAGACCGACAGATGTCGCTTATTAGTACATATGATGTGAACAGTAATGCTCAAACTCCACTTAGTCAACTTTTTGTCTATATATCACATGTATACTACCAAGTTCGCAACAAATCAACAATTCGTGCTGATGGAGCTTAAGCCTTCGTGTATAGCATCACTGGCGTCTACCGTCAAATGTGTGAGAAACAGAGGTTTCTTCGAATTTCGCCGTGATCTTTGGCATCAGAAAACTATAGAGTCCCCGGGCTATCATGTGTGGCGTTATTTGCGTGATCTTAAGTTTAGCCGTTTTTATAGAATACCGGACGGAGTGTGACATACACAGACACATGACAGCAGAAACCGCGCTATAGCATAGCGTCGCGCGGTAAACGTAAAAACCATCTGCAGTACAAACTGGCAACGTAACGCAACTAGGCGCGCTGTGACGATAACATATAGCTTGTCATTCGAGACAAGTTGATGCACACTCGCCGCTACGCAGACACGAATACACCTTACTCAAGCACTTACTCCGCACGTGACCTGATGGCATCAAACTAAAGAATTTGGTAAAGAATATAGTAAAGTTAAGGTCGGTGAACAGTTCCGTTCGTATGTGGAATTGCGTGGTCAAGAAGCACTGGCTACTGCTGTAATGATACGATCAACGAGGGTACGTGGCAACTAGCCTACCAAGTATAACGCATCTTCAGCAAGTTCTCTGTCAATTAAATTCTATCACTAAGTAAGGTAATTTGTACACAGCGTCTAAAAACAGTAGGTGCTAAGAAAAACGACGTCTTTAGTGAAGATTATTAAGCAGGCAACAATTAGCTGACACACTTGCGCTTTTTACTCAGGTCTGCCACAGTCTTCATTACTATGCCTCATATGTCACTTAAGGATTTAAGTAAATAGAATCTTTGAAACAACACTGTATACCGACCCCAAAATTACCTAGAACATGTTGGCTACATACATTAAACTAGCCATCGTCTTTTCTGATGCAATAAGTCATAATATACTACTTTGTAGTATTTATAAAATTTTACTGGATACGTGTAATGTATAATACAAAGGATATATGTACTAAATAACTGTCATGCACTAAACACATCAGAAACCACACCCAAAACTCAAGTCGCAAGAAAGCAACTTAGAACAGTGAATGTAAAAATCACCAATGCATGAATGTCAAACAAAAAGAGACCCTCAGTGTTTGCTAACTATGCACAGTTCAAGCAAAATATCATGCAGCACAGATCAGGCCTCGCCTAGAATGTCATGAGCATTATACAATTGCCTAACTACATGAAGTGTGAACTGTGAACATGGTAGATTGCAACTAGTCTTGTCGTAAACTGTGAACAATACAACAATTTGTCTATGATGGCAATAAAATGCCCTAAAAGCATGGTTTGTTTCAATTATGAACATGCTCATGCAACGTTCAATTTACCGGTGTCTAACTATAACAGATATAAACTGGTACTTCAGGCACGTTCATGACCTGATTTTCTGTTTCAGTCAGCTCATCACTAGATTTCACAGCTATTTCCTTTTCTAAAGTTGTATATTGTTCGGTTTTATAACTTTTACGATTTTATTTTATTTTTTTTTATATTTCTGTCACCTCTTTTGTAATCCGCTGGTCAATTTTCTGATGTAGGCCAAAGTGGACTATTAATAAACTTGAGCAACTATGAACTATGTGGCTGGTGTATCTAGGGCCCTGATGTTGCAGCTCACTGCATCCATACATCAATTATCCATGCAATTTTCTGCAGACGTCACCATAAAACAAACACTCATAACGGTAAAAAAACAATTAGGATTTTGCGTTAATTTCACCATCCATATTATCACCATTTGTTTCACAGGTTTAAAATTTATCAGCACAAGAAGTTAACTCATTTACAAAAAAACGCTGAGTGACTGTAAACGTTATGTGGATGATCTAGAATAGACACGCAAGTGTTTACTGGTGACGGTCAGTCGTGTCCATCCACGTGTCCTTTGTGCAATGGACGCTGGTGGTAGTGACTGGATAGTGGCAGTGGAGAGATGTCGGCATGGCGGCGCATTGCTCGCACGTACCAGTTGGCATCCCCGCGGCTGAACTGGCGGTCCTCGACACGGTCAAAGTACCACTGCGGACTCAAGTGGCGCCGATCTTCGCGGTCCTGAACGCGCCTGAAGTACCAGTCGCCGCCATCCGAGCAGCTGGCGTTTTGCACCATTAAGACATCCATCTCGTCGAGAGTCGCACTGTGATCTTGTGCAGTGGACAGTTTGTCGAAGAGTACGAGTACATCGTACGGGTGTTGTGTGCGTGTCATCGCAGCGGCATCACAAAGACGGCGGTATGGCAGTGGCAGTGTGTGATGCTGCTGCTGCAGCTGCTTGCACAGAACTCTCAGCTGCCAGTGGACCAGCTGTCGACCACAACCCCTCACCAGATCCTCCGCTCGGTGCTTCCGATGAATCCTCGTCTTCCACCAGCGCAGCTGGCACGACATCCACGTCCGGACGTCGTCCGTCGTGTCACGCTTGTCCAGCTCGTCGCCGATGTCCTTCAGATCTTCCACGATATTATCCACATCGTCGTCGTCCATCGACATGAACATCTCCTCACTCAGTCGCTCGATGTGGCCGCCAAGTCCACGCACGCGCTGCCGCCATGCACGCTGGTTGTCCTCAAAGAAGTCGTCCAACTGGCTCGCACCGAAAGAATCTTCTACGTGTTTCTGAGGTCCATAACGTTGTCGCTGTGCTGACTTGGTTTGCTTGTAACTTTTCTTCCTGTCCTCGACCTTTCCGCCCGATTCCGTGAACGGCTTTCCTGGGAACTTGTCACTACCGATGTTCTTCTTGTCATATCTCTTCTGCTCTTTGTTCTTCTTGTGTTTGCACGTCTTCTTTGGCTCGGCATGACCGAACCATTTCTTGTGCACGTCTTCAAACTTGCTGGCAACGTGCTTCCAGCCAGACTGCACCTTTGAGTTCAGCTTGCTTACCGCTTCTGTCAACTTGTGGCCGATCTTTTTCGCAGTTTTGTTTTCGGCAAACAACTCTTCCGGCAGGGTCTTCATGCGGTCGAGGGTCGTCTGCACCGTGTGACTCAACTTCGCGACGGTTTCCAGAGTCTTGTTCATGTACTGGCGGAGCATGTCATCAACGGCTGACATCGGGTCGGCACCTGTGTCTCCCTTTGAGTTGGTGATACTGGCAAACTGCTGCTTACACGACTCAAATGCTTCGACCACCTTGCTGGACAAGTTGCCTCTGGCTAGCAGCAGGTCACCAGGAATCTCATTCCACGGTGACATCAAGCTCTTGATGAGCTGTCGGTGACTCAGTGTCACATTATCCAGCACTTCAATGCAGCCGGTGACACGGCGCAAAGCTCGACTTAACGATGTCATCTGACCGGGTAAATCAAACTCGGCCAACTGCAGCTGCTGGCCTGAAGACATCACATACTTCAGCATTGTCACAAACACCGCGTCATTCCCAACACTAAATCTATCCCCCGCATCTGAACTGCCTCCACTCTGCACCTTGCTGACCATCATTACTCTGCCAAGAAGCTGCTGCAGATGCACAAATTCCATCGACAAATCATAGCTGGGATCGGCTGATGTGGCGGAAATAGTCGGAAATGTGGAAGTCATGTCATCATCAGTTTCTGGAAAACACAACATATCTCACCCACATCTTATCATACACAGCAATAATCACAGCAACACAGGTCTTATTAGCGTAAAGTAATTTTGACATAACGAGCAGCCCAATTTTCATTTACAGTCATTTAGGACACAACATGTTGCACACTGTCTAAGATCATATGCTATCAGGTGTTTAGTAGTAAACACTAGTCTACTAATCTCTAATCAAACTTGAGGGGCTGCTATTATGTGATACTTCATAGCCCGCGGTAGTCCACTCGGTACCAACAAACAGGTGTACTACAAAATCTCAAAACTGGATCAAGAGTGACTTGTGTATTTAATACCATAATGTCCCTTGTGTAAAAGTTTATTTTCCGGTTTCCCTATGTTGAGCCATTTAATCATGACGACACGCCAAATGAGGGCATCCACACATTTTTTGGTATATCCCCCAAAATAAGGCGAACAGCGAAGAATACAATGATGGGATACCAAACCAGCATCATACCCCAAACTGCTCGTTAACATACTCCTGAGCCATCCATTTATGGGTTCTGAGAACTAACTAAATAAATAACACGATCTGTCGAAGTAAAAATTATGTCTGGCAGGTACTACCTAGTACCTTCTGGACTAATAAAAAACTACTTAGAGTGTAAGCATCATTTCTAGTGGTATATAAATGAAGTTGTCAGTTATTCTTTCTGTGCATTTACAGCATTTAAGTGAGCAACTACCAGTCAGTACTTCAACACTATCAGCTGAACAATCAGAACCACATCCAGCCTGTAACTGATTATCTGACTTTAGTTATTAGGTCACACTCGACACAAAATAGGTCATTTTGGATATGCTCTTCCTAGTCAATGTCTTGGCTAGTACTATGTAACTGGCCTATACAAATTCAATAATCCAAACGTTCTCGTTCCAGCCAAACCTGGAATAATTCTAGACATATGACCAGCGACCAGTTAAATAAAAACTACATCTGTCTGTGTGAACTATCTTCTACAAAGAAATATTCTACCGGTATGAACTACAGACATAACTGAACCAAGTCTGTCAATGAATCACAACAGGTCAGCTCGAATCAGCTGTCTTGTAAAACGTACTTAGCAAGATACGATATAAACAGTGAACCATGCAGTAAAGAGGAATCAATACCGTGGCTGTGAGTATCGGCAGCAGTGTCTGACGGTGGTCTGGCGACATTGCCGGGATGCTCGCTGTATCTCTGTGTCAGTATAACGGTCTCCAGTTCTGCCTTGTCCAATTTCTGCTGATTGACGATGTTCTTCAGCGCAGCGATCTCATCACGCAGCGCTTCAGCCATCACGTCAGATGACGTTTTGTCTTCCAAAAGTTGACTGGCATCGTGCTGCACTGTCTCGAGGTCGGTTTCTGCCTTACTGACTTTTGAACGTGTTGAAAACAGCGCTTGTTCCAGTTCTTGCCATTCCAGCCGTGCAGTTTCATACTTGCCCTTCCATTCTGCGGCGACAAGCTCAGTCATGTGACGACTTTCGTTGGCAGCAGTCAGCTCACGGGAAAGTCTCTCAACTTCGTGTGCAATGAACTCGAGAGCCGCCTGCGAATCGTTCAACTTTCTGTGGTAGTCGTCAGCCATCTCCATCGTCTTCTCGTTTACCTAACAACAGCCAAGATTATACAGATAACAGGAGATTAGTGATAATGGCTGAAAATAAAACTGACCAGCAAAGAAACTATACTCCAAGATCTAGTTGATCAAGGCCATCCTGCAGAAAAAAACAGAGCTGAGGACATGGCAAGGGTTGGTTGGTTGGAGCTTAACGGCGCATTTAACACAATTTAGGTAATATCGCGCCTTTAAGGTAAAGACTATATTGTAAATATTAAAGATTTAATAGAGATTAATTCTTGGAGTAAGGTAAATCAAAAAATATATATGTATATATGTATCATAGCACTAGAATTAGATTGAAGAAGTCATAATTAAATAAATTGTTTGATTAAAGAAAGCATAATTTATGTAAGATTTCTTAACGACATCGCAAGAATCTATCACCTTTTCACACAGTGTCCACAGCTATAGACAAGAGCTAGCTAGTCAGCTACCTGTCGTAGAATGTTGAGTGACTGCTCAAGACGAGCATGCTCTTTCACCAGTTCTTCGTACTTTCTCACCCAGACCGCGGTTACAGCTGACGATTTCTGCCGCTATATACAGTCACCATCACACAGATGAAATGATGACACACATCGTCATCTGCTCAACCTAACATTCAGTTGTTTACTCTCACTCGTTCAGTTTCTGAAATAAACACCTTTACCACAGTTATTACAGCTGAATCAGTCCAGGTTGACCGGTTGGTTGGTTCAGAATTTAACAGTGCTTTGAACACAGAGGTTCATATAGCGCCCGTCAGTAAATAAAGAATATTTATCCCAGATCCAACTTTACTCGATGTTTGGTGAACTTCCGGTTGAGCAGCGGTTTAGCGCTGTGGTAGCGTCGTTCGTCGCACGAACGAAGTTGCTCAACGTTGAGCCCGGTTAGTGC
>Ga0209782_1001984_pt1 | contig 11140 bp, 5 predicted proteins | sample WorMetmaBAHAMAS1_FD_187390 | JGI IMG/M metagenome (GOLD analysis project Ga0209782, IMG submission 187390) | Marine gutless worms symbiont microbial communities from Max Planck institute for Marine Microbiology, Germany - Inanidrilus... | ecosystem: Host-associated > Annelida > Digestive system >...
ATGCTACCCCTCACGGGAACCGTCTGGGCGTGTTGGCTGGGTGGTGCTGTTAGCCAGTTAAAAAGCCTACATTCCACGGGAGCAGTTTTCTCGCAGCATCTTCATGCAATTGTCATGAGTATATGTCGCTAACATGTCATTTGTCGGACGTGTCGGACGAGGATGCTACGAGGATGCTAGCAACTTTCAGACCATCTCGAGATGTCAAGACGGTCTAGCTGCGCACGTTTCGCTGCGCCACAAGTCGTGTCAGATTCGTGAAATACGTAGAAAACACGCGCGACATCCTCATGTCGACCATGTCGGACGTGTCCACGAGGATGCTACGATGATGCTACGAGGAAACTGCTTCCGTCGAATGTATGCTTCACTCTGAATTCGTTGTTCGCCACTAGTTCACTTCTTCCTACTGGTCTGGAGGAATTTCCGGAAGCTCTGACATGCGAGCGCTTCGCCTACCATGGAAGACAACGACGGATACCGAAGCAGAACTGTCAAAGTGTCACACTATTTTATCATGGACGAGTAATTGGCCACTGTTTTCGCTAGAATAACCAGAAAACTTTTCGGGTTTTCGGCGTTTTGGAAGTCGGCGTTTGGGGTTCGCAAACGCCACGTGGGTGGGCGGGTCCGTATCGTTGCCGTACGCATGTAAACACAGTGCCGGTGGAAAACTGTAATTTATAAATTTTTGTGTCATCGCTGCAACGGAGATTCTACTGCGATAAATTGTCAGATATTGAAGGGAACTTCTTAACGTTCGCAAATCGCAATGTCGACGAACGGTCCAGAATTCGGGAGCCCACTGCGTAAATTTAAGCTGGTTTTTCTCGGCGAGCAAAGTGGTAAGGTTGCCAGACCAGACGTTTGGGCGTAAGGCCATTTCGGCGACAAACGTCTGGGCAGCAGGCTTTAACACAGGCCGTTTCAGCCTCGGCTGCCCGCTAACCCCACTTCCTTCCTTACCCAGGGCTATAAATATCTTGGTTTGTAACTTTTTTTATAGGTTTTTTAAGGTTTTGTACGAAAACTGGACACGAAAGTACGTCTCAAAAGCACATGAAAAACATCCCATACTGTCATACACCACACCCCCTTCTCCTTTTCACGGACTAGCATGAACAAGTGCATGCATTAACTGAAACTGCACAGATTCAAGGCAACAGTTGTGTTTATAAACTATCCAGTGAATGACTGGCAGTGAGCAAAGTAGAAGAAGATCTGTAGAACACTGATTACCGTGTGAAAAATGAAGATGGAGTTATTGATTCTTTAAAAAAATCACAAAGAAAATATGAATTTGGAGTTTAATAAATTACCAATAATAATTTTTAAAAACCTAAAAAAACCTTGATTTTTTAAAACCCAATTCTACAACCCTGTCCTTACCACAAAAAATTAGGCACAGGCAGTTGAATAGCCTCAGACTCCTGGCCATTCCACGGCTAGGTAGCGACCTTGGGCAAGTTGTTCACACGCGTGTGGTCTGTTATCAACAAGCAGCATAATTTGGTACCAGTTGCAGGGCAGCAATGTCCTGCAGCTGGGAACTTGGGAAGGTAACCATAGGTCTGGTGTTGTTCTGGCCATGCATCACTACACTTAAGTAGTTCATCTACCTACATGCTCAAATGCCTGATTAGTCAGTACGATGAGCACCTGCTAGCAACTATATTCCTCATGAGGTATGGATCCTTTAACTGGCTCGGAGCAACCATGGTGATATATCTGGCAGAAAATTGGACTATAGATGCCAGACCCATATGGTGACTTTTGGGGAAGTACAATTATTGCTTCTGCTTCCGGGCTCCAAAAGGCTAGTTAGCCACCAGCTCGAAGGTTCAGCGTGGGGATCGATGAACCGCCTATAATTTTTGCAGCAGGTTCTTGGACCCCTGAAATTTTTCGCCCATCAGAGTAATTATGCATGTATTTGTGTTTATAGGTTAGGTAGACTTTCTTTGAGAGTATAAGTAAGAGTTGATTACCATTAATTCTGCCTGTGCTGATTAATGTTTTAGTAATTTGCCAATCTTTTTGACATTTGATGTTGCATTTTGGAGCTCTTGAAGCTTGAACCTTAGGGCTATATAGCATACAGGGTGGTCCCAAAAAACTGACACAAGTTTTTGTATGTATTAACTTTATAAAAATTATCTGATGTTTGAAATTGTTTTACTGTCAGAACCCAGAGAAAATTTGCAATAATACCACCACTAAAGATCCAAGCACACCGCAAGTGCATTGCTACACTACCGTGTCATATGTCACTGAGTGGGGCAAACTGTCGCAGCTTTTCATTGATCATGCGATTGGTCAGTGGCATCGCTGGCTTTAATGCTTTGTCCAGCAGCAGTATGGACACATTGAACATTTGATGTAAAAACTGCAGGATGTGACAGTTACTTTAGACAATAACTGAGACTAGAACTAAACACATTGTTTCTTGTTGTTAATTACAGAAGTTGTCATTTTCAATTTGCTTTTAAGACACTTGACATTTCACAAGGTAGTTTAGTGACTCAGTTGATGTATGGTTGGATTTTAATGATGGTATTTTACAAATTTTCTTCTGATTCTGACAGTGAAATAATAATCGGTTAATATTTGATAAAGTTAAATCATACGAAAAATTGTGCCAAATTTTTGGGCCACCCTGTATGTACCATAACATCATAGCATCACATGGATTAAAAGTCGGTTTATTTTTATGGGGTTATGTTTTATGAGTCATATAAAAACATTACATGTGCAATTGTGCATGCATTGGTTATGTCTAGAAACTTTTCTGTGTTTTATTTGCAGTTGGCAAGACATCATTGATCACTAGATTTATGTATGACAGTTTTGACAATATTTATCAGGTAAATCATTACCGGTACTAATAATAACACATGATGTTGTCTGCTTGGTGTAGTCTAGACTATTACTATTACTGTTAAATACTCATGTTGTTACTACTACAATAATGTCAGTTGCTGGCGATAAGTGGGTTATCATACATCCCACAATGCAATATTTTACCTGGGTTATAGTCATTGGAAACCATTGTCACTCTTTGACGTTTGTTCTTTTTATATGGTGAAAGCAGATAGGAGTGATGGACTTAGTGGTGTGTCAAAAACATTTGTCGGTTGGGCTTCTTTGGACCATCCCATTAGGAGGAGCTAACGCAGAATGTTCATCCAGTGTGTGTTACTGATGTGTTGATGCCAGTAGATCTACAGTCTACTACTACTGCTACTGTTGCTTTCAGTTTTAATCTAAGTGGCCTTTTTTCCCAAATTATTTCATGTTCAGAACTCAACGAGCTGATGGCAGTCGGAGAATCACCAAAGACGCTGAGATGGATGGCCTGCTACACTATATTGTTTGCATTGATTTCAAAGGAGGTCATATTTTTATAGGGAGACTTTTACTGTTTTTAGTACTAACTTAGGAGTTAGTAGAGTTTTTACGACACACAGAATGCTGCAGAACTTTCTGTGGTAGCTGAGTTTCCTGTTATAATAGTCTGTAGTTTTATTGCGCTTTGAAGAACAGTTATATTAGTATAACAATTATGTTCTGGAATGCAGCAGCATGTCCTCAATGTGTTTTGTGCAGGCTACGATTGGCATCGATTTCTTGTCAAAAACAATGTACCATGAAGACCGGACGGTAAATTAGACTTTAAAAAAATGTTTTTCTTATAATTATACAGTTTAGTTTTTAGACAGCATTTTCCTGTTGGTTTGCTCTCAGGAAGAAATCTCACTTCAGTAAAACATCTATAACGTAAAGCATCTCTGTTGCGATCTGTGATGGACATAGAGCAAACTGCCATTAGTTTTAGCTGTTGTTGAACCGACCTTCTGGTTCATAATTTCATTCCAGTTTACAGTCTTCTGCAGAATGCTCAGCATTGCTGTGTTCATTGCATTACAGGTTTAGTTGGATTAACAGAAATTTTCAGATGAGTTATGTGATTAGTGAACTGTGCGTTATCCATAATACATGTTACTTTGTCGGAGTAAACAGTTACAGAACTTCATGTTTTCTGCTGATGATATTGCTTTCAGTGTAAATTAGAAAACTGTTATTTGAGGTAGTGTTGAGCACTTTGAGGAGGCTGGTTTTATTTATTTACAGTTGCCAGATAGATCTGCCTTTTCCTACCATTGCCAGATATTGTTTTTTGAGTTTAGCCATTTCACTGTCATCAAAAAAGGAACATTTTTGTTTCTCATTTGACCTGGAACTTTGACCTATGAGCGTGACCTGGAGTCCTGGATAGAGTCAAGTTGAACCAGCATACCAAATATACACCAGACATTTATTTATCATGCAAACACTCACACACACACAGATGCACATGATTATGTGCGTAATTTTTTTTCTTCAGATTCGCCTGCAGCTGTGGGACACGGCTGGGCAGGAGAGATTTCGCAGTTTGATTCCGTCATACATTCGTGATTCTTCCGTTGCTGTGATTGTCTACGACATCGCCAGTATGTATAGCATTAATGGACGTCTTCTTTAGTGTCGTTACAGTTTGTCTCTCTGCCTTCACTGTTTTAATACTCTTTGTTCGACGACAGAACATAGCCCTTGACAAGTACCTTGGAAACAGAGCATGAGCTGAAGTAAACCTTAAAATGAGTCAGCAGTTCTCTTCTGGAGCAGGTGAAGGCAGAAATCTGATGAAAAATGAGCCAACCCAGGTTCTCCTGGAAAACAGCCATCAAAATTGAGGCGTTGGTGACAGTGGTAATGCTAGATTTGCCTGTGCGGCATTTTACAGTTATTTATACTTTGTTTATAACAACACTACTTGTATTTGTGACAGTGTGTAGTCGTTAAGGCACCCGGCCATGCCTTTGTACAAACTACAGACCTGTGGCAGAGTATGAGTGTGAGATATGTATCCTGTGCTGTATAGACCTGTCGGTGGAGTACAACTGTGAGATATGTATCCTGTGCTTTAGATCGTAACTCGTTTCAGCAGACGACTCACTGGATTGATGACGTACGAACCGAACGTGGCGGTGATGTGCTTATTGTCCTCGTTGGAAATAAAGCCGATCTCACTGACAAACGGTCGGTAGTTCCCAGTGCCGTAACAACCTAATATCTACACCATTACGTGTGGTTGGCAAGGCGTAAATTTAAAACGTGAAATCAGACCGCTTTAACAAAGTACTGTGCTGTTGTTGAAATGCAGTGTCATTTCACAGAACATTTTTTGTCTGTATGTTCTGAGGTATGCAGTTATTTGTGAAAAGGTCCAAATTTTATAGGCAGTTTTGATAATACATTATAGCCATTTTTGTGGATAGTTTGGCTGCTGCTTGTGATGAAGTTATTAGCTGTATTACATTCGCTACCTCTCTTGTCTTATATTGGTATTGCAGTGGCTGACTGCTTCTCCAATGCCAGAAATGGTGTATTTTTTTCTTTAAACAACAGATATTATATGCAGTTGTCAGTGTCAAATTGTCAATAGTCAAGTGAGGATTGATTGAGTAGGCTTGTAAGTCCCACTTGACACAAAATAGGTAATTCCAGAGGTGTTTTTCCCAACCAGTCTCTTGGCTAGTACTGAAATACAAATATAAGATCTGCCCATATGTGTGTGCATATCATTGTGCACAACTGTCATACACAACACAGCACAGAGCAGTTCTGATAATCTTCCTTGTTAACCTGCGGATGATTTTTATCGGAGGAGGACAGAGAATTGTCGAATGAGAAAGCTAATTGTGTGTGATGTGTTTATGAAGGCAAGTGACACTGGAAGAAGGTGAACAAAGAGCGAAAGATCTCGCCGTGATGTTCATTGAGACCAGTGCAAAGTCGAGCTACAACGTCAAACAGGTTTGTCAGATAGATCTTGTATCAGTTGTGTCTGTTCAATAGATCTCATAGTGGTCTCTCCCGGCTGAAAGATTGCTTTGCTCTAGGAGCTAGTTCATGTTGATGCCTAAAGATGCTAGCTGCGGAATGCGTGAATCAACAGCAGAGTCATCGACACGTGTATCCTCCCCCGAAGGTTTTTTGCTGTCGCAATGTTTTGAGTTTTACATTTAAATCTGGTGATTGACAGATTTAAATGTCACATGTTGTGATTATAACTGAGCAGTTTTGAATTTTTCCATTCTACAGTGGTGACTCTGCAGTGACACTTGGTTGTAAACTGGTAAGTTTTTACCCTTAATGTTTGTTAAAAGCCGGCAACATTTTGATGTGTTAGAATTATGAGATTGTTGATTTTGGAAAGAGATAACTTTACTAAAGTACAGTATATTGTAGCGAGATGGAGGCTGGCAAATATATGTAGTCGAGTACTCCAAGTCCTGGTATAAACTGTCATTTCAGAACTCCAACAGATAGCTGAAATATTAGCATAACTCATACCTGTCTGCCCGCTGCCATTGGTTTGTGTTTGTTTTTAACTGTGTGTCCAAACTGTGACGTGCCTGTGTGTTTTCCAAGCTGTTCCGTCAAGTCGCTGCGGCTCTGCCTGGAATGGACCAGCCGACTCAGACCCAAGAAAATGGCATCCTTTTTGTTTATTTCATCACTTTATTAGAATTTCTGAAAGTCTTTGAGTAAGATGCTAGATGTTGAACCTAGTAAGCAAGTAAACTAACCGGATATATCAGTTCGCAACACTCCTCGCTGCTTCGGGAACTCATGTCCCATATCGGATCACACAGTGTTAACTGCTACCCGGCAGAGGTGACATTCCCGCCTTTACCCCAGCCAATTAAAGATGGTACTCGATTTAATGACACCAGAGGGACGTCAGGCTGAGTTGCGTAGTTGGCTCGGTTACATATGCACCTGAAGATGGTCACCAATCCCATTACTAACCGGGCTGAATGTAGACTAACTACTCCAGACCACTTATCTTAGTGGCTGCATTCAGTTTGTTTGGTTGGGAGAAGTTAGTTCGACTCATTGCATCAAACAAAAAATAAACAGGCTGCTTGCTGCTTATTACTGTAACTAAACCACATTCGTTAAATGCCTTAAAAGCCTACGGAAGACGGATAGCTACACTGCATCGTATTATTTTGAATATTTAGTAATTTGTAGCACAGCGGTAGAATGTCGGTCTCTTGCGCTACAGGTCAGCCAACTCAGCCTTTCATCCTTTCGGGGTCAATAAATGAGTAGTAAACTGGAATTGGATGTGTGCTACCATGTATACAATTGGCGCCATCTGGTGAAAGCTATAGAGGTAACCGCAGGCCAGCTGAAAGTAATGACAGCCTACCACTGGGTGGATGGCTTAGTCACATGCGGGTTGACTGCCTGTACACTGGGATCATCTCTGGGCCCAGTGCTCGTTAATGAGTATGGAATAACTTTACCGTTACCTTTAGCTGATAAGACCAGGCTTAGCAGTATCGTATATAGGCAGTAAGGTATGATTAGTTGTAAACGTCCTTCCAGTGTCAAATGTGCCAAACAGTCTGCTGCATTCAGTTTCACATCATCACTGTCATTCAAAGAGCAGCTACTGTGTAATTGTGAATTTTGTATACAGCAGTATGTTACATATACAGTTTGCTGATACGTGCATCTCCTTAACAGTGCGTTCAGTCATGTTGACAGAGAAGGATGCACCAGTCGAGCTTCAGAGCTCCGTGTCTTCTAAGTGTTCTTGCTGACACGTAGATTACATACTAGTGATTGTAATAACATTGTGTATCATGCGATGCTGCTCAAAGCTTGAAGCTTCCAGTCTTTGGCATACAATTATGACTTCAATGCTATCTCAGCGGTACGTGTAATGATGTAGTATGTATAGAAACAGGTATGTCGATACTTACATGTTTATTTATTTCAAGTCTAATTAATGGTAAACTGTTGATTATTACGTTGAATATTGTACAGTGTTTTATTATACATTCCGTTAATTTTTACCATGTGACGCCATGCCAGCATGGTATATGCTATGGTCCTGCGTCTGACTGTGTGTGTGTGTGTGTGTGTGTGTGTTGTCTGTCACTGATAAGTTTTATTTCAAAACAGCTAAACTTAGGATTCTACAAATAATGCCACATGATAGCCCAGCAACTCTAGAATGTGGTTTTCTGACACCAATAATCATTGCGACCTTCTAATAGCAGCTATTGCGACGACCTTTAGTTTACTTGAAGGTCATTCGTTAATAGCAAGCTTCATGGTATTATATGTGTGCACCTGTTAACAAGAGTTCAGATGACAAAGCGTGTCGCATGGTCGGTCTGCAATAGCAGAGCTTCTTGTTAGTTAGTATTGGCAAGGATGGTGGAATGATTTGTTTATTTTATTGCCGTCATGTGTCAATTATGACAATATTTGTAATCAGTGTATACATGTACTAGACTACAATAAGTTGCTGTGATAACAGGGTTTTAGGCTATATTTTACCACTGCCCATTGTGGTGTGGCCGTTCTCCACAGCTTTCAGCGTGCTGTGTTGTAATGCATGTTGCTGATGTCTTCAGATACTTTCACTTCCTAGGCATATTATACCAGCGTGGCAGTGTTTGCTTGTGAATAGAATTATGTGTGCTGTTACTATGCCGTAAAGTGTCGTGTTTTAACAAGGTGCATTGTACTTGGACTTGGTTTCCGTAAAATGAATAGCAGTGTGGCCTGTTGTACTCAGAGTTACTAGAGTCCTGCAGTAAATTACTGGCTGTAAGTACATGCAAGAAGTTCAGTGTATGCTGAGATAGCACGACATGCGAGCCATTGGATGCAGATATTGTTGCTGCCGAAGTGCAAAACTCCCATGTTTTTCCATACCTCACTGGTCTTCCTTGATAGAGGTCCAGATCGCCAGATATTATCATCCAGGTTGACTTTGGCAAGCAAGACACCGACCTATCCTGTCATGTGTTGATTTCCTCTTTGTGGAACTCTGTGATAACAACCAAAAGTGACAGACAGACGTCATGCTTGTAGCATAAGTGTGAATGCAATATAGCATATCGTGATAAAATGATTACAGAAGCTGTGAAGCATCAGGTTAATGTAACAACAGTTAAAAGCTTGTATTGCTTTGCAACTTCGACCCAAAATAACAGCACTTTTTAGATACAAAACATATATAGCTGTGCTGTAGGCTAAAATTTTGACTGTCCTCAAGTTTGCAGAGAGGCGTAACAAGTTGACAATAAACGTCGTCCCTGATAAATAAATAATAAATAACATACCACACTGATATACATGACTGTAAAATTAAGTTAATGTAATAAATCAACAAACAACTTATCACAACACGTATAGCCACTACGTGATAGTCGATTCGTCGTTATTAAGTCAGACAGTTTACCTATTAGGCTAAATTAAATAAATTGCCTACAATGAGATGCGTATGTCCGTACGAGAAAATATATGCATCGACTTGTCTACACACTACACAGTGTCAAAATAAACTGGGGGTGACTGGGTTCTAAAAGCCAGTATATTCGTCAAATGCTGCCTGATTAACAATTTCATAGTATACGCCCACCCTCCCCTTTTCTATTCATCTTGTATATCTTTTTCGTTCCCTTCGTCTCCCCTCCCTAAATCCAACTAGGGATTTGCGAAAATTGTTTGTTCCGCATTGGGTTTTGGGCGTATCCGCCCCCAGGTTGCCACTGAGTGGTGGACAGGATGGCCCTGCAGGCCGCAAACGCGTTTTTGTACGGCCCCTACATTTTGAGCTCAAAATCGCGACTGGAGGCAACAGTTTTGGTTTGTTTTGACGTAATTTGCATTCGTACAGCTATCCGCATTCATCTGCACGTCACCTAGAAGTTTTTAACGGCGTCCCCCTTTGAAAAAAAAGTACGAGGGACAGCGCGGGCGTTCCACATCAGCTTAAGCACTGCGGTCGCAGTCGACAAGTATAATTGAAGTAGTGGTTAATCATCTCAACACACCTTGCGTGTTGCTACACTACCTTGCGAAATATTTGACAGAGTGTTTTTGCCTAACATGCACTAGCGAACATTTCATTTTCTGCACAGGGTTTGAATTCAATAAAATTCAGTTCCGGGCCTTCTGGCGCCTGTAAGAAAACGTTTCAGCGACGAGGACATTACGTCAGACCCATCAGCTGGGGAGCTACTGTAGCTTACAGCACTCTCCAGACCCTGCAGCTGGTATGGAGGAGGTTACAGGCTGCCTCCTGCTCCCATCCAAGAACCCCGCTCTCGGTCTTTCAGGCTTCGGGCGTTGGCCCTTTGCATTTCACTGTGCTGACCTATAATTTTTAGCGCGAGATGTAATATATACATCTCGCGCTTATGCTACGATGTCAGTGTCCGTCTGTCTGTCCGTCTGTCTGACGGAAGGCGCATTATAGCTAATTTAGGTTTCAAATTCCGATCCCAATTTACCGCGCATTGCGGTCGCGGTGCATGCGGGCGCGAGGGAAGGGATCATCGCCGGGAAGAGTGGAAGGATCATGCTAGCCACTGCTAGGCCCTCTTGTATTTTTCACAATTCACACCCTGTTTCTGTGCCACCGTATATAGCGGTATTTCACCGGTTGACACAACATGTGCAATCTGCGACGCGCAACATCGCGACATGCAGCTCGGCTTAAAGACTCGTTCACATCGACTAAAGCCGGCATTCCACGACGCCGACTCCAACTCGCCTGACACGTCTATACATCATTACGTATACGATGCGCGCGATCTCCTCGCGAGGATCCTCGCGAGGAAGTCGCTAGGTTGGTGTCGGCGCCGCGGAATGCCAGAACTACACGTACACGATTCTCTGATCAGTTCACGTTCAATCAGCGTAATGTGAACAGCGCTTAAGACACTGTTGACCAGATTGAAGCTCAGCTGATGCTGAGATAGCGCGGCAGCGAGCCGTTGGACGCCGCGCGTCGCAGAACTCCACATTTTTCATATACATGTACTCATGATTCGGATATTACGATCCAGGTCGGCTTTGGTAAGCAAGATACCGACCAATCCTGTCATGTGACGATTTCCAGTTTTGTTACACTATGTGATCACAGTCCATACAGACGGACGGACAGACGGACGGACGTCGATGCTCGTAGCAAAGCGCGACGTGCATTTATTCGCGCTAAAAGTTGTCGCAAGAGCAGTCTAAGGTCCGGTTTTTCCACAGCAAATTAATCTCCCGACCCCGT
>Ga0209782_1001985_pt1 | contig 11140 bp, 4 predicted proteins | sample WorMetmaBAHAMAS1_FD_187390 | JGI IMG/M metagenome (GOLD analysis project Ga0209782, IMG submission 187390) | Marine gutless worms symbiont microbial communities from Max Planck institute for Marine Microbiology, Germany - Inanidrilus... | ecosystem: Host-associated > Annelida > Digestive system >...
GTGTATTTGTGTGTGTGTTAGTAGTTTTACAGTCTTATGGTAATCTTGTGTAGTTTTTAACAGTGTTGGTTGGCATTATGAGGGGCATTTGATCTGCAAAAAGGCCAGCTTGCTAGGAACCAGTGGCTTCAGTGGATCCGTAACATTGTGGACCATTTTCTGATGGCATGGGGCAGCCTGGCTGCCAAATGATTTGGATTCACTATTAAGTCTGAAAATTATCATTCATCCTTGACCAATGACCGTGCAAAAAGAGACAAAGAATGAAATCCGAGAGGAATTTTTCGGTTTGAATGCCTAGGCTAAAATATTGGGATGCATCCTTTTATCACCCCTGGGTTGGCACCTATGCTGTGGATGAGCCAAACTTGTGACGACTGGAAAAACAGGCTGCCTGATCAAGAGCCGAGGTAGCGAATGGCAATGAAGCTGTTGATGAATGAGTGTGATATGTGTTGCAGTCGAGAAAGTTCTGCCGAGCGTGTTTTGTCACCCGACCTGTACACGGCTAAATACGAATGCGAGGGCTGTCTGCGACGCAAAACGTTGCTGAAAAACGGCAGGAAACCAGCCGTGAGTTTGTGTGACTGCCGTTGCCAATTGTTTTTGTAGTCGTAAGTAATGAATAGTACCGCAAGTCATGTCGGCTGTGAATCGGAGACGCAAGACACTCTGAAGTGACAACAGCTCTGTAATAGGCATGCGCTGATGTTTTTTGTGTTTATAATAGCAGTAATAATCGTGTGTGTCATCTGTGTGACCTTCTATGTGAGCCGCTGTCTCACTGAAAGCCAGCGGAGGGCACTGAGCAGTGGGCCGGCATCATCGCGTCCTCCACGTTGGCAGATGACCCTAGTCAGATTGTTCTGGATGCGCTGGAGTTCGTTTGATGGCCAGTAGTGCATCTTGTTTATTGGTGACTGATAACCCACATGAAGTGAGCATTGTTTTTCCCCGAGAGTCCATTAGTGGTTGAAGAAGGTATGAAGCCTGTTGAATGATTTCCTAGTCACACCACACGATTGTCATGGCATTTGCCCAACCCAGCCAATGTTCACATTGAAAATTACTACTCAGCTGGTGTTTGTTGGATACGAAGTCGGATCCAATTTTAAAATATATTATTAAGCTTTGTTGACTGAATTTAGTGTTTGGGGCATTTGTTTGTATTTGCACCGTAAAGTTAGTTGTGGGCGATTTATTGTGAATTGTGTGCTGCATGCCCATATAAAACATGGGAGTTCAGCAAAAATATGGGAACCAAATAACAAAAAGTGTAGTCCAAAAGAAGGAATTTTTGGAGTCCACAAGTAAGATTCATACGTTTATCAATTATTACACCATGTTTCATGTCAAATTATGTGAGGAATTTTGGTGTCAAAAATTATTAAAATCAGACAGCTGTTCCTCAACTTATAGCCAATAATATGAGTGGATGTTTTATTTCAAATAGATTTGCATGAGTGGCAGATTACCTTCAACAAATGGCAAAAGTCTGTAATAAGTTGATTAATTTACATTTAGAGTTTAAGTTTTTTTTGTAATGAGCTTTGTGTCGATGTTTCAGATATCGTCGTGGACGAGGTATTGGGTGTCGCTGTTGGACAAGCAACTTCTTTACTTCTCGGCGAGATACTTTCATGGATCTGACAGACAAGCGGTAAATTTCACGTTTTGCTGGTTTCGGACAATCTGCATGTGCTGCTAATATGATACGTTGACAGTTTGCCGCAGCTACATTCATTTCTTACATGTAGCCTGGCAGATTGCAGTTTTCAGCAGATGGTGTTGCACTATGTTAGTTAAGGCTGTGCATAGTGCAGAAAAACCGATCTAGTATCCGTGTGATGTAAATTTGTAATATTTGGTTTTCGGATAATTTAATCATTTTTGTTTAGGCTTTAGTTAGTGGGTGTGAATGCGACATACGTGTGAACTGCGTGCATCGGTGAGTTGGAATGGTTTTGCTTCAGTTCAAGTCGGAGCCGGTGAAGAAGGTGCCGATCAGCGGTTGGCTAGTAACGTTATGCAGTGACCCAGACAAACAGGGAACTTTCACACTCACCGATCCAGTACATCGTAAGTGCCTAGATGCAGTTGTGTTTCGGATGAGTAAAAAAAATAAAAAATAAAAAAATAAACAAAAAATAAAACATTAACATTGCATTATTGACACTGATAACAATCTGCTTCTCCGGTCGCATAATGAACGGGCATCAATTTATGACTTTGTGACATTGGTTTAGGTTAGATTGATAGTTTTTTCCCATACATTCTGTAGATATGAGCAAAGATTATCAGAACTCTATTATGCTGTATTTTGTACCATAGTTGCAGGGTTCCCACAAACCTGGAAAACCTGGAATTGTCAGGGAGTTTTGTAAACCTGGAAAAGTCAAGGAATTTGAGATATGGTCAGAGAAATTTTTTATGACGTCATATTTTTTGCGACTTGCTGATTGATGAGTTGATTTTTGCATGTAATATGTACATTGAATTAGCTTAAACTTAGGCCTGTTTATGATGACACTAATTTCATGGGTAAACAGGATCTATCGATCTCAGGCGTTAGTAAGCCTGCCCCTAGATAGCTCCGCGAAATGCCTGGAAATACTTCAAAGTTATCTGAAAAAGTCTGGGAATTTTATTTTGCCTCAGCTGTTGGAACCCTGAGTTGTGCATGATGATGCACACAGGTACAAATACGAAGTGTTCTTTGTTGGTTTAGTATTAGCTGTAGAGTTTTAGTTTGTATGTTTTTTTGTGTTTTAAATTGGAATTTTTTCCCGTGGCTACTGTTTATGTTTCTCGCTTGTTTATTAGGCATTTTGTTGTCATCCGATTGCGTAGAAAGACTCGTCGTTGAAGTGATCTATTGTGTTTTGAGAGAAAGACTAAATTCCACTTAATTACTTAATTGCTCACAGTCTTCGAGTGTGCGTGTTGTGTGAAGATTTTTACCATTGTTGTTGTTTTTTTGTAGGCAGTACATATAAACTCTGTGCTGACAGTCACACAAAGGCATTTGAGTGGTGCCAGTCACTCAAAATTGCTACTAGCATCGGTTCCACAGAACAGGTCGTCATTTTCACCATAGTACCACAGTCCACTGCTGTGCATTATTCTCTGTAATTTAAACAGCAGCAAGAACAAGGGAGATAGAATTTTAATTAGAAACTTGCAAAAAGAAATGGAATATGGGGCAAATATTTGTTTTTATTTTAAAATTACATATATTACAAGTAAATATTGCATTTTTTCTAAGTGAAGAAGTAATCAAGTTGAGATTCTGAGATAAAAATAACAGAAAATACACGAGATTGATATGCCAGTGGATTATCATGTATTGGGTGCAATACTGAAAGGCTACCAGAGATGCTGAAATCCTGTGTTATTGACGATATAGAATGACTTGCCTCAGGAGTTCATTGATAGTAAGGCAATCGTATCATTTCACAACAGATTGATCATGTGCTGCTGCAGCTGGCTGACATTCTAAACACTCTGTTTAAATACTGAATGAGCTATAGGCAGCGGACATGCATCATTGAAATATTTGAACCATTGATAAAAAGCTGTGAAAATTTTTGTGTGTTATTCGTGAATATTCAGTGCACAACTGCATGTTCACTTGAAAAATTGAACTTTAAAGTTTAAATGGCTTTATCTGTATTACGATATCAGTTGTTTTGATAAAAAATGCAGATATTATGTGTGAATACCCAATTGCAAATTCTGACAGTTTGGCTGAGATCCGTGAGTGTTTGCTGAAATACATCATTTTTTTCTAGGGCATGTATTTTATTGGCACACCCTGTATACACATTTTTTTACATAAAAACAGACAAAAAGTAGAAAACACAAGACACAAATAGGCTGCTGCATACAAGAACATACATAGTTCTTTAACGTAACTTTACCCGTTTGCATTTTAGTGGAATGTCCCAGCCTGTAAGATATCCTTGAAAAGTACTTCGTGGTGAGCTCTATTAAGGAACTCTTTGACAGTGTTGACAATCCCAGTATTTTTGGTTTTATTACAGAAACTCTTTTTTATAATAAGCTGTGATGTTTGTTATTTCAGTTTCACATTAGCTTGATAGTGTTGATCTTACATTTTTTTAATAGTTGTTAGCACTTATGTGATTTTATCTCCAACTTTCTGGCACTGAATAGCCTATAATGTGCTTATGTGCCATTAGGAAACTACTCACTCACTCACTTCACCCGTTTGCAACTTGCCTATTTATACAAATTACAGGTGTTCTTGATATTAAGTTTATTGTTCACTGGAAACTTTGTTTGCTACAATATCGCTATGCAGTAGATTGTTGTCATTAGTGCAAGGTGCTGAGTGTGTATTTGGCCGTTGTAGTCCCAAGTCAACTTGATGACATTTGAATAACTCGGCTGAGTGATTGCGGTTGTTCGACTCTCTAGTCAAGGTAGTACAGTGGAGAACACCAAGCAGAAGACTGTGTTGTTCTAGAAGTGATGCTTTCAACTTAACGGTCCATGCTTCAGATACATTCTACCAGTACAGTCACTGCCTGCCTGCTGTTCTCAACACTCGCCAGTGCTTGGCCGTGTTTATCAGGGGCCTGATTTACAAAATATCTTAAGATTTATCGTATGATAATGCATGCGCCAGTCTTATGACGGAAGTCTAATTTACTAAATATCTGACGATTATCGTAGCAAAAATTTGAGATGAATATCGTAAAGAAATCTTACAATTAGCCACTAGCTAATGAGAAATCTTAGCACGTCTTAAATCACCATTGCAAGTTAAACTTACGACAAAGTTACGACTGTCTTATGATAAATCTTAAGGTATTTTGTAAATTGGGTTCCATATGCATATATGAGGCCTATAATGTGTTTGGTGGGACGTTCAACCTTGCTCAACTGTTCAACTCCAGATGCATACAGTTCTCTGTTATAGAATGACTGAATACTACAAAGTTGTGGGCATTTGTGTTTTATGGCCGGTATATTGATCTTAATTGCATTCTTCCTCAATACCTGGAGTATCCGTATTGCCAGCTGGCTAGTCGTTGGTTGCAAACGATTACTGCTTGTGGCAGTGTTACCGTGCCAGTATTTAATGACTGTGATGTCTGTGGAATTCTGCGGAATTGTGCTTATTGTTATATTACGTAAGCCACAGCTAGAATGTGTCACATCATTGATGTGTTGCAATACTCAATGTTCATGTGAATGCGTGCAGTGACACGAAGCATCGTTAGCTGTCAACTACGATGCATTCAGTGATGAATTGCTCAGATGTTGACTGCTGTAGGTGATGGGGGTGGTTGTGAATGACGTTGACATCACAGACACAGATGGCAGTGACACTGATGGTGTCCGTTCCATGCAATATAAATGCCAAAAGCAGTGGCTTATGTAGTTTTTCTGTCAACAACTGTGGCATATATAGTTCACTTGTGTGTGGTATTTTGAGCTACATCAAGATGCAAACAAGTGTGTCGGTATTATCAGCTCTGCGTTTTACCGGTGTCTGTGACTGTAGCGTGAACAGATAGTCTTTCAGGTGCGGACAGGTAGCCCGCAGGGGCTGTGGGAGAAATCCACTGGTCGAGGGCAGAAAAATATCACAGTGTATGCTGAGTATAACAAATTGTTGATACAGGGCGATTCCCAACAACATATGCTTCCAATTTCTGTCCGCGCTGTCCCACCCCAACCCTTCAAAAATACAGCCTTTTTGCCTAATCACGTGCAATAAAAATGTTTGTCATCAGGATGTCACATTATATGTATCAGTTACTGGCATGATTTTGATTTTTGTGCTCCGGACCTTTGTTGTTGTACACTGGAGTAGAGATATCCATGCATAGTTTGTATGCACAGGGCTGTCGTTGTAGAAGTGGCAGCATTCGTTTCATCAGGAGTCAGTCGGTGGATCTGTAAATGATGAGATACATTGGTTGGCATTAGTGCTTTGAGTTCCCTGTTCGTTTATAAACCAGAAGGAAATCCAGTGTAAAAACTGCTCCAATTTTTCGCTGATGTTTTTTTCTGGAGGGCGCCTGAAATAACTGCGAAGAAGAAGGCTGAAAGCACAGAAAGTGTTAGTTTGTACACATGGGCTGACAGCTTGGGTACATTTCTTTGTGTTGGTAGAATTTTTGTTGAAGACTTTTTTTTCTCATTTTTTGGTTGCTGATATTTGCTTTTGTTTTGGTGTTTCCATGCCGTGGCTTGACCAGATCATAAAGCGTGCATCTTAGTACTGTATTATATTCTTGTGATAAACTTGGTGGCATTGTATTAATTGTTTTTATGTCTCATTCTACATGCCCTGCTGTGCCATTTTTCTCTCATCATGAACTTGTTCCAGTTACCGGTGAATTTCCTGGTCTAGATTTTTTTTATGCCGTGTAGTGACTTCTTGTAAGCACAGAATGCAACTGCTGAATCTCCATTCCATAACTGGTCCACCTTTTGTCCTACGTTTCTTCGTAACTAGGTGAATTTGTTGTTTGTATGAACCGCGAGACGTCGTAGCACCTGTCTGCATGTATAGGACACTATGGTGCTATACAAATGTTGTATTATTATTATTATTATTATTATTATTATGGAATGACTAGGTTGCCGTTTCACTGATTTGCTTCATGTTCATTTGTGTTCCGTAACATATCAAGCATGGAAACATGAGTAAAGTGTTATATTCTGTTGCCTCTTACTATGACATCATTAAGCGTAATTATTTTTTTACTACTGCTAACAAAATCTAACCTAGTGTCGGCTCGATGCAATCACTGGCATGTTTATGAGGCAGTAATTCGTACTGGTGGCATTTGCGATTTGCCAGTTACTGCGATGTTTTGATGTGATGTAAATAGTTGATGTTTTATTTTTTCTATAATGTTATTGTGCTGGTTGGTTTTGCTTCATACATATATATCTGTGCTCGTGTACAGTTACTTGGGTTTTTGCAGCTTCATTCAGCTCAAAAGAGACTGCTAGTGCCTTTGCCTAAACAGTGTTGACAGATATTTTATATGCATAATTGGCTTAACGGTGTATATGTGTATGGGTGTGCTAGCGGCAGGAACAGTAGACATTGGTATTAAATACTACAGTGTGCTGTGAAAGACTTGTAGATGCGGCAGATCTTGTGATTCCCATTGAGTGCGTGTGCTTTGTTGTACGACGATTTTATGTTTTCAGACTGTGCTGTGCATCGAGAAATATTTGTGCAATGCATGTTCTAAGTTTATTTTCTTACCATGGCATTAAGCTGTATGCTTCTGTAGTTTGTATCATTTGTGAATATACGACATGGTTTTTCTTGTATTTCAGTTTTGGTTAATTACAGTATAGTATTTATTTGGCTGTCTGCAAGTATTTTTGTGTATGTGTCCATGTGTGTGAGTGTGTGTGTCGTTTGTAGTTTGCGTTTGCTGTAGACCGTGAAATGAAAATGACAGCGAATGGTATTGAGCGTGAGAAAGGCCGAGTGAGTGTAAGCACTGAGCAACATTTTACCTGTGAATCAAAGACAATACATACGAGCAAGCAGATATAATGGCACATGATTTGTTCAGTTGTAAACTACTGCAAGGAATCTAATGGCAATATATCATTAGGTAATGCCTGCTGCAGTTTTTACTGCACTTTCATCACTATTGGCAGTTGACTAGAGCCTTTCAAACTTCAGAGATTAGATCATTGAACAAGCAGGTATTAAAATAGCGTAAAGATAATGGTGCAGATGGGTTACTTACTCTTGAGATTGGTCGCTCGAGTGATTTTCAGTGCTATTGGGAAAATTGTTTTTTACTGACCGGAATAATTCAGAACACTTTGCAGGTCATCTGTTGCTCAATACTGACTAAACAAACTATGCTTTGTGGAAGTTTGTGCACAACAATTCCGGGAAGTTTTCCCATTGCAGAATGAATTATGTGCTGTAGACTGAATGCAGCTCGTGCTTTGTATAACTGTAACTTAGCTCATACTGACATGACGTTGCTTGGATTTGCCTGTGATGGCTCCAAGCCAGTAAGTGCATGATTAAGACCAACGCAGTAACCTCGTTAATGCTCAGGACCTCTGCAAGCCACGTGCACGTAACAGGAGTTGTGGTTTTGTGTTCAAGATAGACGCAATCCATTTCCATCTGAGGTGGTTAGCAGTGACTAAGCCAAGTTCGGTTTTTGTTGGGTTTAGTTGTTTTCGTTTTTTTTTGTGTTCACCTTGTTTGTTGTATGTTGACTGATCAGTACCATAGGCCAGCACATTCACTAAATAGACGGCTTCAGTGCGATCTATTGTAAGTTTTGGTGGAGAAAACCATTTCAAAAGCCAAACTGAGAAGATGTGTTCCGAGAGTTTCCTCGTGTGCTAGCATTAGCGTATTGATTTCTTTGGTATCATGACACTACATCACGCCTAAGCTATTGGCCAAAGTAATGCAAGAACCCAGACTTTGACCTCTAAAATCTCGGTAACCACTGAGCCGATTTTGATCAAACTTGAAACTAAGAACTACCAGCCAAAGACCACCCACCGTGCAAACCGCATCTCATACGACAACGTGGGTGGTCTGGGCGAATACCCAGTTTGCTACTGTTCGGGTCATTGTCTTTCTTTTTTTGGTCACTTAGTCACGTGCACAGATCGCACCAGTGGACCGATTTTAACGATCTATACATCATACAACGTGATTCCACGCAAGGATGTGCTATTGGGCAGTTGCATTGATGCTGCTCCCTATTTAGGGGGGTCAAATTGCCAAAAAAACCCAATTTTAAGGGCGTGAATAGGCATTTCCCAAACACACAAAATATTCATATTTTCATGTTACAAAAACTACTCAGTGGATTCCAACTAAATTTTGTCAGATGATAAAGACCCCCAAGTACTCTTAGTATGCTCCCAAATGCACTCCACAAATCCAAGATGGCAGACGGCCGCCAACTTGAAAAAATAGAACAAGAGGGCCTAGCAGTGGCTAGCATAGCACGAGATGTGGGAAGCTCTAGCACAAACCGTTCTTCAGATATAATGCATTTCTACCGAGATTACTAGAGAAAACTCTTCAACACGAACGATTATAAAAATGTCAACAAAACTGCCACGTGTATATATTGCATCTCGCGCTAAAAATTGCCATATCGCCGAAATTGACCGATTTTGACAAAATTTGGCATGGCATTCATTTGGGGCCTATGCACCAGTCTGGGTGTTAAAAATTTATGATTTTGAAAATCTAATATGGCAGAATTTTTTGTGAATACTCTAATTGTTGTGGTGCACTTTTTAAGAGGGTAAAATGGTTACTTCACAGGCGTGCTGCCTACCTCAGTAATAGTTACAAATACTTAATCTACATTGGGTAAGTCGAGTTTACTAAAAATTTTAATAAAACAGCAAATATTTTAAAGAAAAAACTGATCACAGTTTATCTAATGTTGTATAAGCCAAAGCTCTAAAACAGCAAAAATTAAAAAAATTGCTAAATTATAATCACGAAATACATGCACTAAGTTAAACATTTGGCACTTGACAGATTTAAATGTGATAGCGCATGTGTTTCGTGATTATAATTTAGCAGTTTTTTAATTATTGCTGTTTTAGAGCTTTGGCTTATACAACATTAGATAAACTGTGATCAGTTTTTTTTATAATATTGTAATTTGTATGTGCCAAAATCATGTAAATATATCAATGCATTTCAGTGTTCAAAGAACAAAACAAGCTTGTATTGCAAATTTGGTCTGCCATGTAAATTTCACCACCCATTATGTTAAGCCACTGCATGCACATTCATCATTCTGCAGTGCGAAGATCATAGCAAGTGCTGTGCAAAATAACAATTCTAATTATTGATTATTCCTCTGTATTCTAGTTGTAACTGTTTGCAGTGTGTACATGTGATGTGCAAGTCTGTTTGTATTGACTGTGCTATTTTATTTCATTCTTTCTGTGCTGCCAATGGTTTCCATTGACATAATATGAATGCTTCCTCGGCTTATTATAGTTAATGTGCTCGTTAAGTAAATATTTTATGAGAGTTGATATGAGTTCCAGTGTTGCCGTTTTTATTTTGCCATCGATGAATGTTGTTTAATAATTAATGTTCAAATTATATCTTGCAGCTGCAAAGTTTACTGTTAGTTTGTTAAGTTTCTGCTACAGTACCTTGTATTAAGTAAATTTTACTATACATCATGTGAAATTTTTGTGAAGATCGGTGCAGTAACTTCAGAGTTTAAGAGAACAAAAAATGAAAATCGCCGCGACTCAGCTGTAATTTGACCATCATCGTTCATTTGGCATGCAGGCATTCTGAAACGGATTCGAATATCAAAATTTTGATTTTAACGTGTTAATCGGCGATCATTTCTGTACATCTTGTGAAAATTTTGTGAGATTTTGAATAGTGACCCCGGAGTTTTAGGCAAAAGAAGTAGTACGACCGGAGTCGATAATTGTTACCATGCACGCTTAGTTAAGATAAGAATGTTTTTATTGTTACTGTCATAAGCAGTAATCACATACAGTCAGAACAACAATAAATAAACAAATACTCGAACAAACAAACAATAAAAATTAATTATAAAAACTACAATATCACTGCTTTCCGGTTATACAGAGACCACAAAATAAACGAACGTTTAGTAAGTTAGTATATACTACTCGAGGTACATCATAAGAATGGCCTCGAGGGCGTAATGTCAACTGGCTACTACAACTACGCAGTGGTAGCATATAGTTCAAACAATGAAGTTCATTTTTACTGTATGCAAATAGTTTACTGTCCACATCAAACAACAAGTCATTGAAATTATATTGTTTATGACTTAACCTCCATCTGCACGCTTTTCAGAATGAAGCATCAATACGATCTTTCAGTGCTTGACTTATGTATCCACCCCATCCAGACAAAGCATACATCACATTGCTCAAGACAATTGCATCATAAACAACAGAAATACACTTATCAGACAAGCCTTGCTTTCTCAACTGACTAAGCAGATATTATAATCTTTGATTACCCACCGTTAATAAAAGCTCAACATGCACATGTAGGGATTGCAATCCCGGGATCCCGGACGATTTTCCAATCCCGAAATCCCGGGATTGAGCTGCAGTCAATCCCGGG
>Ga0209782_1001986_pt1 | contig 11139 bp, 10 predicted proteins | sample WorMetmaBAHAMAS1_FD_187390 | JGI IMG/M metagenome (GOLD analysis project Ga0209782, IMG submission 187390) | Marine gutless worms symbiont microbial communities from Max Planck institute for Marine Microbiology, Germany - Inanidrilus... | ecosystem: Host-associated > Annelida > Digestive system...
AACAATCTAAAATTACCTTACAAAACAATTGCATAAATAATACCTCGATAACTCAGCCCACTTTGACCTTTTATTTGTGACTAAAAATGTAGAATTTGCAACTTTCACGCAAACTGTTATGATTACACCGTATTGCTTATAACCGGAAGTTTACTAAGTATCGAGTGAAAGTGGATCTGGGATAAATATTCTTTATTTACTGACGGGCCTATAGCTGAGGAGATGAGAAAAGCATGGGCGCATCCTAAAGAAGCTCTCTAACAGTTACCAATAATTCGTTTACCGGCAAAATGAGTTTTTCATCCACCCACATTTTTTGGTGAAATTGTACATGCACATTGTAAATGCATGTCTTTGATATGACACCGTCAATGAAAAACAGATGGGGATAAAGGGTCTGAGGCAGAGACCAAGCCTTGGAAGAATTGTCCGTAGTGTCCAGTATAAGCCGGTGGTGATAAGGCACCCAGTTTCTTTAACAAAACGGGCAGCAGTGCACCACACCCATATCATCTAAAGAAGTTGCTGGATCTCAGATGTCTCACTGCTGTTTAGCCCATTTTGACAATTCTACGACTGCATCGTGTATTCTGGCTATTTGTGAGGAAATAACTTAGTTATTACTACTACACGCGGTGTCAGTAACTTTCTCTTCCTCCACTGACTCTTCCACACATTCTCTTTTTCTCTTTTCACCTTGTTTTTCTTTCTTTTTGTAAAATAATACCGTATGCATGACTATGCTATACAGTTATATTTACTGCTCGATATGCAGCAATGGTGGCAAAATGTTTCCATGTCTTCAACTGGATAAATTAATATAGTAAACTTTAGTATACGTCTTATCTACATTATAATGGTGTACATAGTGAACTCATTCCCGGGCTCCCATTTCACGGGCAGCCGGGATTTTCAGATATTTTCATTCCCAAATTGGCGGGAATGAAAACGCGTGATTCCCGGACCAAAACAGGAATGAGCTATGGTCCAATTTTCACAAAATTAGACGCCGGACAACAACAAAAAATCAGTCATTCAAACGTCTACAGCCGGTCATCACGCAGTTCACGCTGGTGCACAATCAGATAAGAGCACTAGGCAGCTGTTCTGTACAGTCTCGGTCAGGGCACGAGGCTACGAGGGAGGGAGTGATCGTGCTCAGTCAGTCACAGTTAGCATCATAAGTTTGGCTGTCGCATTCCCGCCAGCCGCCGCAATAGTTACTAGCTGTGCGACGTCTGTCCACAGTGTCCGTTTTGATCTGAGTATGAGACAGCGAGTGCAATAACCCCTTCTCCCCTCCACTTACCTTCCCTCTTGTCACACCGACCGACTGACAACCATCTGTTTTTCCACACAGCAGGTGTAAGATTACACACTGGCCTAGCTGCTGACTGTGGCAGTCTTTCTATCTCACTGTCCTCACACACATGCAGCACTTAACAGCACTGCTCCACTGCAAGTTGACTAGCACTCCACACTCGTAGCACTAATACTGTCCCACTTAGTTGTCTGCTTATATGATGAAAGACTATTGTAGCGTAACCCAATAGTATGCCATAATTCCCGAGCACCCGGGATTCCCGTGAATGAGAACAACCATTCCTGGGAATGAAAAACACCTGTGGGAATTCATTCACTAGGCGTACATTTGCGATATTATACTTATCAAATCCAATATTGTTAAATGATGTCTCAATATACAGTATTTATTTCGAAAAACCTACAGGGTGCACCAATAAAAAACAATCCCTTAGATAAAATTTATTATTTCAGTTACTGTAATAGATTTTTTCACCAAATTTGCAGGTTTCAGAGAGGAGGATTCAGGCCACATGCGCAGCATATTCCATTACGATATTTGCTATGGTTTAGAAATTACAACCATTTGAACTTAAAAGTACAATTTTCTAAGTGAACAAATAACTACACAGCGATTCTGATGTAAAAACAACAGCAAATGCTCCAAATCAATATGCCAATGGGTTATCATGTGTGGAATGCTATGCTGGAACACTATCAAAGACACATGCCAAAGCTGGCCAGCATCATTCCGAGGAATCCGAGCTAAATATATCGTTTATTTTGTGGACGATACAGAATGATTTGCTACACGAGTTTACTGATATGACAATTGTGTCATTTTGCAACAGATTTCGATCGTGTGTTGCTGGAACCGGTGAACACTGACATTATAAATACTCTTTAAATGCAGAGTAAATTTTAGGCATCTGACACTTATGACTGAAACATTTGAAATGTTAATGAAAAGCTGTGCAAATTTAATTTGTTATTCGTAAATATTCATTGTGCAACTGCATGTTCACTTGAATTTTAAAGTTTAAAGTGCTGTATCTGTTGAACCATCCCAGCCATTTCAATAAAATTCGCAGAATAAGATGCGTGAATACTCCCGTACAAAGTCTGAAAGTTTCGCTCAAATCCGTACTACCGTGGCCGAATTACAGCATTTTTTCTAGGGGATTGTTTTTACTGGCGCACCATGTATATATATTTATCTATATTGTTGTGAAATCTCAATAAATAAACGTTAGATTTATTTTTATATCTTTTTGTTAATAACATCGATAATGTCCACACATACATATTCATCTGACGGCAACACGATTTGTGTTGCATATTTTTAGCATCAGTGTCGTCAAGACGTTTAGATGACTGTCGTTTCAGCGTCAAACTTTTTTGACCGATAGACATTTTGCGTTGTTACGGATGACTGGTTTCATTGCACAGTGCACGGCATGCGCGTGGCAGCCCTGGTGGGTCTCCCCTACCTGTCAACTGCAACAACACCAGAAGGGATTGGGGTGGGGAAATTGTACTTGAAATTCCGTGTAACGGTATAGTTATGTTGGAAAATATGCAAAGATGAGTATGAAATGTCAACGATGAAACTACAGGAGAAAATCATCATTATTATAACACTATCAAAAACTTCATTTACAATGGGTAAATGGCAACTGCAAGATCGACGTATGTGTTTATTTTTGCTAACTGTGGTGGATGCACTTTTCTAACTTGCTGCCACCATTGTTGTCGTCACCGTTTCTTTTCGACAAGGGAAACCGCACGGGCTGATTATCATGGGTCTAAATTGTAGATATTACAGACATAATTCTTCCAACAATTGATCTCAACCTCAGACTCTCTAGCCCTTAACCTTCAATTTCAAACTCACAAATTGTGGCGGGTGAAACAAATTCAGTGATTTTTGTGGGTGTGTTGTGAATTAATTTACAGTCATTCGAGATTGAACAAACCACCCACTTTCCTAAATCGCCACCGCTACCTATACCATTTCATTATAAGGAAACCAGGCTACTTATCATCCTCATGTTTTTGTTTTTATTGAAAAAATTCTGCACCATGAAGATCATCAAGATGTTTCTTGATCGCGTCCGCTATCGGCATCCCGCGGCAGAAGTCGACGCGACACTCATAGTGCTCGAAGGGCGTTTGATATTTGGCTAAATAGTATACAATGTTGCCGGGTGTGGCCTCGATCATCACTAGGACATTGTCGACGAGTCGCATGACGTCTTACTGCTGCCCGTTGGTCCCGACAGGAACAAAGTGAAGGGATGTTTTTAAGGACAACATGACTGTCGCTGCCGTCGATCTCGTTGTCCCTCAACGGCAGTCGAAACAGCATCAGTGGAAGTGGCAATGGCGGTGTGTCCTTCAACAGTTGATTGAGCTACTTTTTGAGATCTCTTATCTCTTGCCACCTCGATTCTATTTTCTCGAGTAACGCTTCAATCTGTCGCGTACGTTCATACATGTGATCGATCATCGTCATGCGTGCACATTTTTATACTAGTTGCTGCTGCTGCTGCTGTCGACGTCGACGAAGACGAGGGCCGTATCCGATAATTGCGGTAAACGTCGTCACGGTGACCACGATTGCCGGTGCGATTAGCTTCCAGACGTCGTCGTCGTCGACGCCAAGCAGAGGAGAGGCAGACAGTTGTAGCAGCAAGAACATCGCGTTGACTGCAGCTGCTGCTGTCGCGTTGCTATCCATCGTCGAGATTAAACGTCGTCTGTGGAGACGTCGCGTGCGTGTGTGCAACAAAACACGACGACGACATTCGTATATTTGATGTCACTTTATTTGCATATACAACAATCCCTCGCCTCCCCTCCCTTCCAGGGATGGGTGGGGAGTGGGTTCTCCCCAGAGGCCATGCATGTGGGATTCAATCATTGTAGCTGGTGGCAGTGGCAGCATTGTTGCAGTGGATGGCGTCGGGCAGAAGGTGATGCTTGTCATCGACGCATGACAGACAGATCTTGCTCATGACGTGAGTGGTAACTCGGTGGTTTCGCGATCAAAACATGTGAAACCTACACGTCGTCTTGGACCAGTGGCGAAGGATGTGTAGGAACTGATCGTTGTCGACATGTTTTCTCACGTATGTTTTGTTGGCACGCCCTTGGCTTTGTGGTACTCTGTGCCAGTGAGCATCGCCAGCGAATACATCTCTCAATGCAGTCTGCAAAACTCTGTTGGCGGTGCGTCGGCCGTTTCTGACTGAAATTTGTGAAATGAGCAAAAAGTGGTATTTGAGTAAAGCCGGTGATAATGCTCTAAATTCAAAGTGTCCAACCAGCGGTTCACAATGGTGCTAGGCTCGCCGACGAAGTCCTAACTCTGGACGTGGCAAATGAAGCTGTCTGTGTCGGTAAAGCAGAGATGCAGTCGATCGCCAAAGGTCGGCATCAGGCAATCGTAATAGAAATCGTACATCACAAGCTTAACAAATTCCAGTATGGCACAACCAACGGCATTGGTTTCAACAACACCGCCTTTGCGCGAAAGTTTTCCACCACTGCCAGGTCCTCATTGATCACCGATGAATGCTTGTAGGATGCTTTTGAGACGCTGCATATAAACTTCGATGGATCGGCAATGATACAGACGTTGGCATGCTTGCATACATTTTCGACGTTTTGCCGTAGAATGCATTGGCGATGAGTTTGTATAACGACGACTCAAAGTTGGACTGCGCATTTTTCTGACAGTCAATACAGAATTTGATGACAGGCAGCATGTAGGCGCACTGAGAGAATGCGAGGACATGGTGTATTTTGACCAGTTGGAGACCATGGGCGAGATAGAACTGTAGGCAGCAGTTGTGCGTGACGTAGTGAATCTTGTCGCGCAGGTTGGAGACCAATTTCGTGGAGGGATGGTGGACGATGCCAGTGACATCGTACATCAGACGCAGCGTGTTGCTGAACATATTTCCGTCAATGTGCGGAACGTTCAGGAGCGAGCAGATAGGCGTTCTGCAGCGCGTGGAGACTGGCAGGATAGTGGAGAGCACACTCGACAAAATAGCTAGTCGGCAAGTCGGCCGCCACGCTTGCGCCGTCGAATGCGGCCAGTTCGTCACCGATGAAAAAGCAAAACTCGCCGACTGGTAGCGGATGTCTGGCAGGTGGTATAGAGTGAGCTGTAGTCGAGGTAGAGCAGGTGCAACGTCTGTAAGTTGGGATGGTAGTTGGGCATCGCGGGGAAGTTGGCGATGGTGTGATGCTGTACCATGAAGCTGAGTCTGCCACGAATGGCGGATTCGATCATCAGGTAGATGTTTGGGTCGGTAATCAGCTCCAACGGACATCAGTCACCTTCAGTTCGAGTTGTTGCAGTGTCATACTGGGGAGGCTGGGGAAGTGCAAGCAGTCGAGTCCGTAGGCACTGATCATGGTCCGTCTGAAGGCTTGGAATACGTCGGCGAGAAGGAGCATGTTCGAGACAGAGATAGAAATGGTGCCAGTCACGTAGCGTCGTCATCGAGCTCATCGTCCACGACTCCTTCGCATGCTCATAATGCTCGTCATCGAGCTCTTTGCCGACCAGGCAGTTGCAGAAGGCCGACTACGGAGGCAGCTCGGTCTCGTCCAGCTTCGACTCGTCCGTCACGTATTCGTAAAGGTGGCAACCTTTCTCGAAGTAGACGTCGTTGTGACCGAAATGTCTGACCATGTTCGCAAATTTTTCCACTCCCAACTTTCTCATATCCTTCATGAGGTTGTCGAGGGAGGCGGTGAGAAACTAACAGGAGTCCACGTTTCGCTGTCCGTTCAGAGGAATGACGCCCACGTCGGCATATGCCATCTCCTAGACTTTGCGGTATACTCAGTGTATTCCTTGCAAAAGAACTGCAACACGAAGTGACCATGGTAAGACGACAGATTGTGAAAACGATCGGTACGAGGAAAGCCCATCCGTTGTCATCTGCCGCCTTTGCTGACATGACTCTACACTTGCGTGGTTTATGTGCCAGGTTCAATTTACAGCATGCCGGAAACAGATAATGAGTGCTGACATGATTGTGATGATGCGTTTTAGGATTCGTCTGTGAAAGTCCGCTCCCGCAATTTGCACAAGTTGATGCGCTGTCAAAGTCCGCCGTTTCGAAAGCGGTCAACGGCGCTATCGGCATGTCGCGAGAAAGAATGCCAGTTATCGCCTTTGCCTTGTTGAAGATGTGGCGAAAGAAATTTGCCATCACGTCTCGGCCCGAATATACGACGGGGTCCATTCGTTAAACTTTGTGGTCTGTGATGCTATAGACGCAAAATCCCGACGAGACGCACTGTGCATCGACGTTGGGCGATTGGTCGTCGGCGGGTGGCCAGAGAAAACAATCAAGTCCGCCACCAGATAGAAATTGAACGGAAATTCCCAGTGGTGAGAGTCGAATCGCAGTAGAACCCTATCGTTATGTGCAGTTGTTTCTAGATGAACTTAGTATAAATTTAGAACCCTATCGGGTTTTAGATAGACGCACTGTTGTGGAGCATGGGCGAAAGCGATGGGTTCGTGTTGCTCTAGCATGCATCGAATTGTGAATGCCTTCAGACAGGACATGCAGACGTGACGGGAGCGTTTGTGTCTGTTCAAGACAAGACCGTGGCACAAATGTAGCAAGAGTTGACTGATTTTGTGGGGGTGCAGGTGCATGTGGGGCGAAAGGTACAGTATTGTGAAACAGTTGCTGGTGTCGTCGTGAGCCAAGCAATGAATAGCAACGGTGCGGTTATCATGCTCAAAGATCGGAAACTGTTTTGGGTCGACGGAAAAACAGAAAGCTGCAGTCTATGGCATTTTCCTGGGACATGTAATTCAACAGGTGATCGGCGTGCACAGATGCGGAAAACAGGGCACTTAGCGTACTTGAAGCATATGTCGTCGTAACGATTTTTATGTTAACCATGGCATGTTTCAAGGCGATCCGTTGGGGTGTTGGGATATAGGACGAACCGCCCATATTCAACGGGCGAAAGGAAACATCACTATAATCAGTTTGGCAACGTTTGACCACACGTATATGCTCCCGCTACGCATAAACTGTTCGACAGCATTGTTCAGTTCGCTGATTAATGCGGCAATGTTCAACGGCGGATTGTGAGAAATGCTGACGTGAATGGGGCGAGTATGAAAATATTAACAAATGCTGCAAAACTCACCCAACAAACGAAGCCAAATAATGATGCAGCAGGTCATAAATGACTGTCTCCAAATGTCGAAATATCTGCTGGAAAGTGGAATTCTCCTGCATGACATCCAGATCCACCTGGATGATCCTACGTCCAGTGCTTTGCTTCTGCGGTGGTAGCTTCGTCTGCCAAACCTTCTGTTCATGCAAGGCTACAAAACACCACCACCGACGGGTTTGCACTCGGCCAGAAAGAAACGAAAACAGAACGGGATAGCAGCAAACATTTTAACAAAAAACGGTTAAACGAAACGAAAAACACACACCCGAAAAGTTCGATGCTGCTCGTTCTCAAAACATTATCTGTCGGGCAGATAATGTCTGCAACTATTGTAGCATCTCCGTTGCAAACAACTGTTGCACAGACGACGTGCATAGCTGTGTTTGCAGTCGCCGACACAGCTTACACCACAGTTGTCACACCGTCAACGACGACAACGACGACTGACGTCTCCTTCTTCTTCTTCTGTCCTCCAGTTCTGTTGCTCCTCGTCTTCGTCATTGTCGTTATGTGTGATCATTCGAGTAATGCGCCTTTCATGGTGTATATTATATCCTGTTTGAACCGGATCGAACCAGTTTGAAACGTGAATCTATCGTTCTAGCTTTATTTTTTAGTAACTCCAGATAATAAACAAGTAACAAACATTTTAGTGATGCAACGAAGACAGGTTTTACTTACTTATTGTGTATGCTAGAACACCAATTCAAATTTCCACTCGTGGCTACTTTAGATAGAAAACAACTATAAATAATGCTGCAGTAAATTTTAAAGGTTTTACTTACTCATTGCGGTGGCGGTTCTGAACAGAATATACCCCCACTGCCGCCACAGCAGTCTCAAGCGTCAAAGTTTACCAATAATATGTCAATGAAGCGAAAGCGAAGACAACAAAGAAGTGGTTTTACTCATCTGTCGCGGTAAGTTCTACTAAAATTTCATGAAAGTTTATCTCAGAAATACGGAAAATATTACGTATATGCAAGAAAAGGCCCATCACTAATTTAAATTACTAATATATTGTTTCAAGATGGCGGAACCCGGAAAGACAAATGGTCCAGAACCGGCCCTCTATCTCTACTTATGCGTATACTACCTTGTGATTTACAATATATGTTTTAGATTGTCGCTATTTCCAGACCTTAATATTTCACAAGGTAATGTTGCTATGCCTTTAAGGTGTAGTGGGAAAACAAATTTCGTAATGAATCTATCAGTGCAATAATTTTGAAAATTGGTTAGCATTTAGCGAAGTTGCGGACAAGTCTTGTGTCCAGGTTCTTTTGGTTTACAGTGTAGATACAGTAGTCGTCGAACCCGAGTTCATTTAGCCTACTAGCAAAGATATTAGGTATATGTAGACTGTTTGCTAGTGCGAGCTACGGACAAGCTAGGCGACTACACAGCTACGGCATGGCTGACGAGGTCACGGCTGATGACGTCACTCAGTCGCGGTGATGGTCACAACTGGCAACCCTGCACTCATCACAGTCACACACGACAACACAGACCACATGCAACAGAATCACATCGTCTTGTCGTCGGTCTATTTGGGATCCATCAACAATTAACCTTCGATTCGTTAAAAAACAGCATTTTACTGCAGGACTATTAATCATGTTCAGTTCGGCACCTGAGACCTGCGACACCGGACGCCTGTCATCCGCAGAACAGAGACTATTTGGTGCCGGAGACTTCGCAGTCCCCAGTGCCTGCTATCTGCTGACATCCGAGTTTCGTCACTAACTGTCGCCACATTTGCCACGTAGGCGCAACCACTGCTGGAAAGTTGGAAGGGACCAATGTTGGGTGGATGACAATTCCCGTCCCTTTCCTTGCCATCACCGGTCACCGCTGTTGCGCCGACTCTTTTTCTGCATCATTTCCTTTTAGCGGCGACTCCAGTTTTTCTGAGCTGAGGTTGCCAGTGGGGGACCAGCTGATATCGTGGCCCTAGGGGCCAGTGCCACTATGTGAGCCGCTCTCCTCGTTTCGGCCGCATGGGAGAACCGAAAAAATAAGCATGTAGGCCTATATTAGATACATATTAGCATAAAAGTCTTTCATAGCCTAAGACGTCACTTCAACAATATTTTTCTGCATTCACAGAAATGACAGTTAAAGCCATAGATGTAAAAACGTTTTCTTACGTTTTTAACGTTTTTTATTATTCCTAAGTTTTGTAAAATAAAAAAACGTGGAAAATCTGACATAAACATTTCCACAGTGGGCCACGGGAAGTATACTTCGCACATTTCGTTCCAATAGTTGCAACAAAATTAATGCAGTAACAGAATAACGAAAGGATAACGTTTTTAGCGTGAGATGTAATATATAGGCCTACATCTCGCGCTTATGCTACGATGCCAGTGTCCGTCTGTCTGTGACGTTTGTGGACTGTGGTTACAGGGTGCGATGGATCCCGGATACCTTTGCATGCTTGGATAGATGGATATCTTTGCTACTTACTGACAATGCCTCACCCGGATCGTCGGATGGGATGATGCCGGGATTTCCGGTTGAAACATTTTTAGCGATCGGTTAAGGGACGTCGATTCTGTGGCGGTCAAAAATGACGGGTTCCCATTGACTAAGCCGATGGCTGTTAACACGGGGCTGGCGCGACTGTGCCGCCTGTGATAACTGGTGAAAAATAATACTGACTGACTAAAAGTGACCTGTTGGCTTCCTAAGATAATTTTTCTCCAAGATAGCACTAAAAATAAAAAAAGAAAGAAACTAGAAATGCGTGGCAAAGCCTGGCGTTTAGCCCGCTCGGCGCCGCAGTGTCACCCCCTAGCAGGTAGTAGCGAAATATAACTGTGCCGCCACCTGGCTTAACTATCAATAAAGTAATAGTGAGCTTATCGTAAGAACTTTTAAAGCCATTAACAATGCTATCTGGAAGAGAGTTCCACATCTTACTAATATGATTGGTAAATAAAGAAACGGCTATCTCGAGTTATTAAACAGAACTGACGTCACGCGCATGCGACCTGAAAATATCACAACATACATTACCATCATCAACAGCATTAGCATCGGCACCGACATCAGCGATGTCATCAGCAGGAGCGGTTGTAGCAGCAACAGCAGCAGCAATCACAGTGGCAGTTGCAGAGACGACGCCACTGAATACCTAGCAGCAACAGTTGACAACAGACACATTCGTCTAAAAGCGTATCAGTGATGATAATGATGACAAGAAGCTCAGCTCTGCTATGGCAGAGGGACGTCCGACGCGCTTGTCAGCATAGAAAAGCTTGCAATCGATGAATGACCTTGACATACACCCAAAGTTATCACAGTTGCTGCAATTAAATGGCCGTACGGCATATCACTTCCTGTTTGTGGACTGTGGTTTCAACGTCTTTATCTACGACCGTTTTAGGATACTACGTTTGAAGTGAACGTCACTGCCTGTGACCTTGAGACTCCTTCATTAATTACAAGCCACGTGCACTTTCTAATTTATGTGTAGACATATATTATCAGGTGGCGGTGGCAGTGGACCGACTGCTGTCGCTATTTATCGCATTCGCCCGACGGTCGTCGTCAGGGCTTAAAGTGGTTTCAAAAAGGAACCGGGTGTCCCCGTCTTTTCCCTTCCCC
>Ga0209782_1001987_pt1 | contig 11137 bp, 9 predicted proteins | sample WorMetmaBAHAMAS1_FD_187390 | JGI IMG/M metagenome (GOLD analysis project Ga0209782, IMG submission 187390) | Marine gutless worms symbiont microbial communities from Max Planck institute for Marine Microbiology, Germany - Inanidrilus... | ecosystem: Host-associated > Annelida > Digestive system >...
CTCTGGACCCAGCTTCCTGCTTCACTCTATCACCCTTATCCCAGACTCTCCATTTCTAATTCTTGTCTTCTTGCATCTGTTGATTCTCTGCTCTCGCTTTTTTTGCTCCAAGTTCAAAATGTTCCTGTTCCACAAATCCTTCCTACTCTACAGACTCTTATCTCAAGACTTGACGGATCACTGATCGTTAGTTTCATCTGAGCTGTTTTTACTTTCTTTTTTCATTATCTTTTCTGTCTCTGGCACAGTGCAGTAGGTTAAGCCGACTTTGATCTATAGTATTCGTCTTACATTTACAAATTGTCGCATATCTCATTCAGAGTATAGAAAATTCCAAATCATTCTTTACTTAGTTATTGTGTTAAATGTGAAAAATGAACCAGTTGAGTCAATTTCTGTGCTTGGTCTTGCGAAAATGGTCTTGCTGACATCGCCAGTCAGTGTTAAGAAGCTGTCAGTTTACTCTTAACCTTATTGAACAAAATACAATGCCAGAATTTGCATAAAATCAACAACAGCCCATTTGATGGCCATTTATCGATGACAGCCATATGAGCCGGTATGAGAAAATTCATATTTAAATAGTTGTTGTACTTAATGACGAGCAGTTTTACTTACTTTTCAGGCAAATGTGGTTGTTGTGGAAATATTTTACGCGTATTCTTTGCTCCATGTGACATCTGGCAAGACAGTACGTTCAAGATATTATGTGTATATCAATGTCGTTTACGTCCACAGATTTGTTGGAATGATCGTAAAACAGCAGGGCTCCAGTTTTTTAAAAGGTGTATTTACAAAATATTCCTTAACTGTTTTGTGTTTTGTAGCTGTTTTTGTTGTCATAACTGTGCACTATTGTGCATTACCATCTGATGTAGATTGTGTCTAGAAATGTGTTCCTATTTATTTTCTATTGCATGGATGTCAGTTGCCAGTCTAGACTTCCTAGCTGCTGCTGAATATCAGATCAGCCGAATATTTTGTCGCAGCCGTAAATCCGCCGATAAATAAGTGGCCACTGAAATCGTAGTCAAATTTCAAAATTTGATCAGCCGCTGTAAAAGTTTCAGTAAAATTCGGCTACGTTTTGTTAGCAAATCTCAGTCCAGTCGTATTTCATATTATACTCTTGCTCATTTCTCAGATACATATGACTGAAGAACTAACAGTATATTTGACAGTACTGATAGTCGCAATGATTACAATATTACAATATTATTTTAATAAGGAAGCTGTCAGGACGCAACTTCGACACAGATGAAATGTTATAGCGGGTAATCAGTGAATTAGTCCTTAAATATTTGCCTAATAATAAAATTGCAGTCAGTGTTGACAAAGGCCTTGACTGAAAAAATGTGATCTGATGTTAGGCCAGCAGTCTTCAAACATTACTTTATGCTACGACTGCTTTACAGTTATATTTGATGGTATCTCTGAGGAATTTAGCCAACTTTTTGTCGAAAAATTAAGTTGGCCGTAATTTAGCCAAAAATTGAAATCTACGACAAGGTACAGCTAATCCAAATATCAGCCGTATTTTTGTTTCGGCCGTTTTTATTATTTTAAAATTCGGCTAGGAAGTCTATGCCACATATTTACTTACAAAGTTGGAGAGTCGAGTTTTCAGACTCAGACTTAACTTACTGTTATAGTGAGTGTTGATTTAGCAGGACTTACACTACTGTCATGCATCTTGGTGTGTTGAATTCATTGTCATTTGTTCCATGTTTTGATGGCTGAATATCATAGTACAAATACGCCATTAAACAGCTTTTTTCCAGGTGAACTCGGGCCATTGCTTTCTTTTACACCAGCATTTCTATCCCACTATTAAGTCATTACAATATACTTGGGGAAGTGGTAACATTATTACATGATGCTGGTGAAAAAGTCAGACTGCTATACATTGTAGTCAGCTTTTGTTTTCTTGTACTTTACAATTAAAATAAAAATGATTAAATTTTGTCATATTTATTTTTTTTGCATATTTTTAAGTGTTGTTGTGTAGTATTATTTGCACCAGAACTAGTCAATATACTACTTGTTTTTATACTTCTCACAGTTTTCTGTAGTATATATTTATTTATATTGCATTATTTTTGTCGTGTCATTATTTCTGAAATGAAATGTAATGCAGTGTTATATTGACCTTATTTTTATACAAAAAGTAGATAAGTTTCATATTAGCGAGCTATTAATTGTGCTTGGTGTTACTATTACATTAGTGCAGGCAAATCTGTACATGTCTTGGTTTACACCCTTTATAATCTGCAAAGATATTACTGAAGATGATAATGTAAAATTAATGTCAAATTAATGTCATTAACATCAGTTTTTCCTGAATGTATTACACTCCTTGTAAAAGTTATGCTATATTTGGCACAGCATCTTCAAATATTGCACTGACCTTAAGCCTTGTACAGGTTTTCCAAACAGATCATAAAATATGTTAGTAATGCTAGTATTTGTTAGCTTATCTACATGATCATAATAAAAATTATGTCAATGTGTTATTAATGTAACTATTCTTTATAACACACCATATACTTGGGTATTGATGTCACAAAAGTAGGCTACTGATCAAGCTAGTGTAGCAACACCATTAATGTTTGGTGAGTAGTGTGACTGTGCATAAGCTAATAGAGTATATGCAAACACTGTACTTGGTTCCTGTGATAATGGTGCAATTTCATCAGTTATTAATAGATACAAGAATCCTCATTACTAGCCAAGAAGAATATCACTGAAATTACCTATTTTGTGTCGAGTTGAACATAAAACCTTAACTGAATCAATCGGTCAACAAATAAAGAACGGCTAACCATTTTTATTATTAACTTATACAATGCATATTGCACATTAAATATTTATGGTCTTGCCACGTTTAAAACACATTATTCATATTTTAGCGAGACACAAAACTGCAGGATACATCTTTAACCAGCATACATATTTGCTAGACCTGTACTGAATATTAGCTTCATATTTGGATATGGGGCCGATAGTCTGTTCGTTTAAAATATGAATGTGAATAGTTAAATAATATGCCACACTGCCAGCAATTAAATACACAGTAAACACTACAGATGATGCTCATGAGTCATCATACAAATTCTGATATTTCATCTATTTGTGACCATTACTGGATTGGAATTCTTGACTGTTATCACTATAGGCTTACAACGTAACATCAACCAACCGTTTTACAGCCCTTTATCCGGAACTATGTGGGCGAGCCAGTGCCAGAAGAAACATTCACCCACATATCGTGAACATCAACCATTCTTTTATTAGCTTCCTCCATCAACAGTGATCCATAGTACCCTCCCGGTTCAAAATTTGTGCTTGATAGTAATGCACAACTGGTCTACCTCTGGGTGTAGAACCCTCCACTCCATACATTTCTTTCCCCCAATCTTTATCTTCTTTTTGCAACATGACCATATCGTCGCAACCTGTTTTGCTGTAGTACCAAGATTATGTAACCTATTCCTAGTCTACTGGACCTCTATCCTTTATCCTAACATTATATATCAACTGTTCTTGCTGTTCTTGGCTTTTTTGCAAATATTTGTATTCAGCCAATCAATTGGAACAACTACATGTATTTCGCAGAATAGTAGTAACTAACCCCTGTTCAGTACAGCCCTGGTATTTACAATGAACACAGACGGCATTAGTGGTCCCACCATCTCTGTACTGACAGTGCAGCTTGCGCACAATCACAGGACATGCGGCAGCGTGCATTAATCAACAAGTGCATGCTGTTTATCTGTTAAAATCAATGTCGCAACACTCTCGGCAAACTACGTCCTGACTGTACAGACAGCAGCTGCGCAGCACAAAATTTACCCAAAATTGGAAGTCATACACAGTACACAGTCAAACATATTAAAAACTGTTTAACACATTCTGATAATGTATGCAGATGTAGCAGACATAATATACAACACTGTGGGTCTTGTGCCACATTGAATCCAGCCTTCAAACCGCAAGTGGGAACGATTGTAAGATCTGCCGCTACCGCTACTAAATGGAACAGTTTGCTTCACTGTATACAGAAGTGACCAACGTTCATCAATTGCTACAGACTCTGTGTCTGCAGTATTCGACTAAGTCCATTCTCATTACATTTTCTGTAACCCGTAACTGACCAGTACGAAATGCAATGTGGATACAAAGAAACATAGTGGTCATAATGTGCCATATCATCACTTAATAACTGGCGTAAGTAGAATAATTGTACAAGCATGCTATACGGTCTCTACAACATCATCACAACTTTACAAATCCTTTCACAGAATCCTACTCAATCGAAACACTGCATCCGATCGTGCACTTGAGCATCACTGTTCAACTTCAGCTGCTGCAACTAGCACCAGTTGATTAACCACAAACTGACCACAGTAAAGTGGACGTGAAAGTCGGCCACTAAACCAGCCAACAGCAACTGGACCTTGTTCTACACAAGGACAGTCACAGCAATATAATGAATGGCCATTTGCTGATCGGCGGCGGCCTGTTCTGTGCGACAGGGAACTAGGTAATAGGGCCGACTCAGTCTTCCTTACTGTACGAAGTGTAATGGTCACTGTATGAACTTCAGTATTATCCACTGTATGGCACAGATGCCACAGGGAGTTAGAACTGATCTAAGAGACTGACACTACTTGTTAATACAATATGATACAACAATATGCAGTTATAACATGCATATAGTCAGGTGCAAGGGCCAACATCTGAGACATCAGCAGTTACTAGCGGTGGAGATGGTGGTGGTATGGTGGGGTTAAGGAAAGGCACATAATAACATGTTTTAAGATGCCTTCTAAAGGCACTATATCGCTATACAGCAGTATGCATTAAGTCGCAATTTGTCTGCTTTTTTTGTTTAATCGGCCTTCTCTCTGAAGCTACGCTGTATTTGGCCAGGTCCCTCAAAAAAGATCGTAAACAGTGATTCACTCATAGTGAAGCACAGGCTGGGTGCTTAGCTCCCTTTCCTAGGCTTTGATCCCAAAGGTGGCTAGATCACTGAAGTCAACACATGGCCAGTATAATGCCTGACCTACGGTTACCTTCCCAACTACAGTGTGTCACAACCCAGTGATCAGTACCAAATTACACTGCTTGATGTCATGGACATAATGACGGCACGACACCTGCCCAGAGTCGTGACACAGCCATGCCCTGACTGAAAGAAAGCCTTTGGATATGGCCACAGCAGGTTTCTGTGGATGCAAGTATATCATTCTAGTGGTTGCACCACAAACAATACGTCCAAATATGCAAACTTTAACAAACAAAGCTGAACAAAATAATGCCACAAAAATAATCAGTCGCCAAAATACCGATCTGCATGGTACAATATGTAAGCATATGACATGCATTAACACTAATCAGAAAAGTTTCTCGAACACAAACTCTGTCCGATTTTGTCTACATCTAAGTGCATCAACTGCTCATACAATTTAATCAGTTTAAACATCAACAAACAACAAACTTAAATATCATATTTACATAGTGCTGGTACAGCTCTAGCATTGCATTGAATAACTTCATAAAAAGTACAAGTTGTTTTTTGTTGTAACTTGCGACCTATGCCAAAAATTATGTCAGGTATAGTGTTAACAACTCGTGTGACAATTAACAATTACAAATAACAAGAGACCAACATAAGCCACGATTTCACAGCTGTGATAGTTTCTATGAAATCAGGTGTTTTAATGTTAAAATGCACCATTCTGTGAAATCCACAATTACAGACCCAATTTAGTCTAAACAGTGAAAACATTCAAAATATCATAAACTTCAATGCTATTTAGTCGTTTCCTGGACACCAAACTTCACATAATTGGTAGATGGTAATAAAATAAAGTAGCTAACTGGTGACAATATGCCATAAAATGCTGTAATACAGTATTACAGAATCAGTACCAAGCAGCTGAATGTTTTAATTCTGGTTTTAATTGATTGACTGAGTGAAGGTTTAATGTCTCACTCGACACTAAAGAGGTCTTTTTAGGAATGCTCTCAATGAGCCAATCTCTTTGCTAGTTCTGAGAAAATCAAAATCAAACCCCGGAAAAAAACATAAACAATATAATAACCTAGGCTAACACAAAACTAAAGGCGATTGTCTAGCCACTAAATCAACGAAACACAAATCATCAAACACAAAAAATAACATAAAATAAACGTAAATAAGTAAAAGTTAAGACCAGGTTTGGTCACCTCTTACAACATCCGGCCTTGAAATGCAGTGGGCCAAAGGAAAAGATAAAGAAAATAAGAAAGGAAAATATAATTAACAGAAAAAGGAAGCAAGTTACAAGAAGCAAAAGGACGCAGGTGATAAAGTAAAAACACAAACAATCTATATAGCACCAAAATCTACAATGTTTTAGGGTGCATTAGTAGGCCCCAGCACCGACACAGGGTCCTGGTTTTAATAGTATAACTCCTGTAGTTACCTGATATTTTGTCCATTTCTCTTTGATGCACAAAATAGCTCCATATTTATTAATTTTGTCTGGTCTGAAATAACACCCATAAAATGTACTAAATTTCTCCAACTCTACTGGTGTATTTGTCACAAATTTTAGTATACTCTCAGTACATCGACTGTAAAATGCTGAATTTTTCTCCATGAATTAGGTTGGTCCCTTCAGATAACTCATCGTTACATTACATTAATGTACATGTTAAGTTCTTAAAGCATCATATCAATGTGCTACTGTATAAATGCACAATTACATCACTCACACAAACCATATCTAAGACACAGTTGAAAGACTCGACTGCACTATAAAAACTAGTGGCACACAACCATTCTGACACATGCATATAAACTGTCTGTATCTGCAGAGATGGGGGTGAAAATAGGAACCTTTATCAATGTCATATTCACAACTGGCACGCAAACTAACAAAACAAAATACGGAAACATCAGCAATAACAATAATGTGGTAAGTGCTAAAATTAATATATATGTATAATAACATTGCATGCTGCATGTTAAAAAATGGTAATCTTGCGGTACATCTCTTGGTACTGTTTTTATGTCCACAATAAATTTAACATGCAACATGGAGATGGATCCAGATAGTGGCTGTACGTCAGAACATTAGGAGGGCAGTCACAGATTTCTGACCACTATAAAATTTAGGAAATTTTTATGTAGAATATGCATACAAAAAATATCCGCTGAAAATTCTGACCATCTTTCAGAAGGCGGGGACTGTCCAAACTGCCACCGCAACAAACTGTTATTGACAAAGAAAAGTCCCAATATCAAGATAAGAATTATGAAACGTAAACACATTGGACACACCCACCACCCAATGCCTAGTGCTGCTTGCAGACACTCTGTGGCAGCCACACAGCAGTCTCACTTTTTAGTGCCCTGTAGCCCCATGCGGCTACCGGCCAGCCTACGTTTTACCCTTCTGTACGAGACTGATATATGTCGTCTGACTGGCTAGTCTCCAGTTTTCTCAGTTCACTCCAGATTAGACCTCCAAAGATATTTTACAGGCTGGATGCCCTTCTGGGAATACCAACAGTGTCAAAACACTTGACGGCCATTTTACCGTGGGTCAGTTTTCGCTTACTCCACTACTTTTGAAAGTGACGACTGCGGATAAGCGTCAAAGATTTTTCTGCACACTGGCTGCCATTTCCGTCATCGAATCAACAGCGTCAAAGCACTGTATTCACTACATAAAAGCAAATGAAGCCAAATGACACTTGTTAAACCAGCTAATACAAATTCGTTCAAAGTGAAAGGGTTCTTTCTATCGTGTCGTATCGCATCATGACAAGGCTTATCGACGTACCCACTACTGCTGCTACTTTCCAGTTTGCTATCTAACCAGCCAATATCTCTATCGTTATCACAGTTAAGCTTGGTCCCAAAATTCTCTGGAATATTTGCAAGACGAGATTTGCTTCCTATTTCGGAACCAAATGTGTCACATTCAACAAAAATCCATTAGTAAGTCTGCTATATGTCCAGCTAACAAGCACACACACTCGTGCTCACATGCCAGAAACAAAAATAGTTTGCAAACTGTAAACAATGCACATAACTAACTAAACACAATTAGCACATAACAATTAGGATTTCAAACAAAAAGTTAATAAACATTGCACATATTATGCGGCCCACTGACTTCATTGAAAACCCCATCTCTGCATCATGCGTATCAGTGATCACGTACACAAATCTCGTAATATGAACGGCATACACGTACACAGTGTGTTAAAGCATCCGTCAGTAAACGTACAAATGTTGGAAAACGGTGCAACTGGTCCGACAACCACAGCAGTTAATCACAGCGAAGCTACGGCAAGTCGCATCTCTCGCTTGACACAGTCGCATTCAGCAGCAGCAGCAGCATTTCATCATGCAGCCTAGCTACATAAATCGATCACGCTCAACAAACAGTTAACTCTCGCTAAAACATCCGTCCAACAACGTCACTATTTGGTCCGCACGAAATCGAAAGATGGCCACGTATGAATATTCACGAACACAGAGAAGCTGTCAATTCAGGCCATGAGCTTCTGCAACTTAGCTCTGAGCCAAGGTGCAGCGTGGGTCCAAAATATCGCAAATACTTATATACGCTAACAACTCCGTGCCATCGAACGTTGAACTTCGCTGTGGTCATCGCACGCAATAACAACTCATTTTATTATGCCATTTGGTGGACATCTCACAGGCAACGACGTCAGCAGCGACGCGTTCGACCGGGATATCCATTGGTCGAGCTTTTTCCAGCAAGACCATGTCCGGAATCACTCCAGTCCGCGACCCGCTTGGACTGCAAGTATCTGTTAAGAGATGTTTTGTTATACACCGGGAGCAGTTCGTTGGCATCTTCCGGTAACAGCTGTAACCATAACGTTCAACAAACTGTTTAACAGTAAGACACTTTTACGCCACTTTATCAAGCTGTATAATGCATCTAGACACTGGTCATACTACAGCGCAGTGTGTTTTTCGTTACTTTTCGGGCAGGAGTTCTGTTTTGACAGCCCGTCTGTGAACAGGGTAACTCAAAAAGTTCTAAGTTGGTTTTTGTAAAATTTGGGAGCAGGGAAAAACTGATTAATTTTGGAAGTAATCCAGAACACACTGTGAAATATGATAATTTAGCCAATCAGTCAGCTATCGATAATGATCTATGCTACTACAAAATTTGCAATCATGCTGCTGCTTTCACTTTCATATTATAACTGCAGGTATGTTACATTTTTAGCTGTGGAGTCTATTTCATGTGACTTGGTGATGTAATGGTTAAGCCTTTGGCTTCGCTTATGCACCTACAAGCTAACTAAGGGAGTTGAGCACCAAACAACACTGCTTATGGGGTATGGTGCTTTTTAAAGTTTTACCTATTTACTTAGGCCAATTATTCATGGATGTCGCAGCAGTAATACAGTTTGTTATGGTATGTTATGCTAACTAAAGAATGAACACGATACTGACGTAAGTAATGTGTTTGTTGAGAGCATTAGTGACACTGTGATTATTTCCATGTGGTAAGGTGGAGACGCGTACTTGATTCAGTAGCATCTTGTGTTAATATGAAACAAAAACTGACAGGATAATAAAAGTTATAATGATACAGGCTGTGCCAATTTTACCTTCAAACAAACGACGGCATCCGTACCGTGACCATCGACAGAAGTGACCCACAGATCACCATTGAAATACTTTGCATAGAGACGTGAAAGTGGTAAGCCATAGCCATAACCAGCCTGCCAATCACACAGATTAACTGTTACATTATACAAAACGTGCAGCCACTTTCTGCCAAGTATCACCAGTCATGGCAAAAAGCAGCCAGAATTATTATCCAAAATATCCTGCTGGCATTCTTAGAGCTCTCATAAATGACAAAGAAACTAATTGTAACAATAAGGACAACATATAACAGAGCTGAGCTTACACACGTCTGTGTATTACACATCTTTGCTTCCACCCCACCCCCAGCAGGATGATATAACACAGAAATATGCAATACAGGCTAATAAGACAAGAGAAGATAGCTTAATCTACTGCAGGTAAAGATCATAAAAAATACAAAAAAATGAACAACACATGTTTACACCAAAGACCGGGTCCAACAACACTAGATATGGTCACCTTGTGGATAAATGAATAAAACAAATGTCAGTTACAAAATACAAAACATATAAGGACTTATCGTACTGCTTCCCTAGCACGGTACAAATATGGTTAGCTTTTGGAATAAGTTTGGTAAAAATGGCATTATATATACATATAAACATCTGATAAGCGTTGTAGTGACACTTGGTCCAGCAGTAAAACTAACTAACCAGAGGCGTTGTGTCTGCCGCGTCAGGTGACGGAGGCCGTGGAGCAGTAGAGTACATGTAGTTAAATAACTTGTTAAGTTCACTTCGACAGATGCCGCCGCCTTCGTCACATAACTGTTGAGTTACAAACATCCAACGTGAACTGTGCTACTTTACAATAACGAATGGTGCAAGACTGCACTATATTACAACAAAAATGACATCAGCATCCTCTGTTCTAGAGAGTACATACATGAAATGTATATAAGAATTAATATTTGGAAATATCAAATAGACTGCAACAAAAGATAAACCAGTAAAAATACGGACTGAATAAATGCCACTGAAAATATTCAAATATTCCTTTTAGTGCTTTAGTACAGTTGGCTGCGTGATAAGAAGTGAATTTTGCCTGTCAAAAATCTTTAAGTCACTTATCACAAATTTTTCTATGCTGAAACAAGGAGAGGAAGACCTGCTTCCGTGGCTTAGTGGTCTAGCGATCTCGGGCCGCGGTGCAGTAAAAGCCTGGCTGGCTATTCGGAAGGGCGTGGGTTCGTATCCCACCCCTGCCGGCATGTCGAGTCATGTTTCTGCATGAGATTATTCTCGGGCAAGGTACAAGAGGGTCCGCCTGTGTCCTCGTTAAACTGTGACAGGCCACCACACCTGGATCGGGGGAATCTGGGTGTGGTGAGAGCCGCCGGTGCGGATAACAGATGGCAGGGGCCAGCGGACCTATAGGAGGCCCGCACACGGCACTCTGCCAGAGAAACCCGCCGGCTAAGCTAGGCTCTATAAATATATA
>Ga0209782_1001988_pt1 | contig 11137 bp, 4 predicted proteins | sample WorMetmaBAHAMAS1_FD_187390 | JGI IMG/M metagenome (GOLD analysis project Ga0209782, IMG submission 187390) | Marine gutless worms symbiont microbial communities from Max Planck institute for Marine Microbiology, Germany - Inanidrilus... | ecosystem: Host-associated > Annelida > Digestive system >...
CCCCTATTCCCACCCCAAAAGTGGAGATGCTAGAACTGCCCTTGCGGTGCAGTGGATGAAGGTAGGTAGGTTCATTGATTTAGTCCCAAAGTTGATAATCAGCAAATGTAGGTCAGATCGTTCGTCTACCAATCCTGAAAAATTACCAATCCTGAAAATTTGGTGAACATCAGTCTGGTACATTTCGAGATAAACGGTCTCCAAGGGGACCATTAAAAGCAGAATAATATAGCTCACTCAGCATGCAGGCAGGCAGGCAGGCAAGAGGGTCTAAATTAGAATGTTTAAATAAAAAAAGAAAACAGAATTTGTTTGCCTGCCTGTATACTGTCGTTCTTTACAATGCACTGTGTACAGATGGTGCCGAGTGAGTTGTTTGAAATGCCGCATCTGTCCGTGTTGCTCATGAGAAATAATCCGTTGAAAGTGATTGGGTCGGACGTTGAGAAGCTGCAACATCTTCACACTGTTGCCTTCTCATTCTGTCAGCTCACTTCACTGCCGTCCGAGTATGAGTCCGCTTCAGTTCTTATGATTTATCATCAATCTTTCACAGTTTATGTCATGTCACATGATCACATTCAGCATAAAAATGGAAAAGGATTGCGTATCATTTGAAATCGGTTTCCTATTTTGACTGTTAGTACGTTTGTGCAATTAACTAAAATCAGATGAATATATATGTATCATAATTGTTTCTAAACTGCACAGAAATTTGTTACTACAGTTCTGTTGTAGTTATGACAAGACAGTTGCATTGTTAACTTTTTAAAACAAACTTAACTACCAAAAATATGAGACTTAATTATGGTAGTTAATGTCTTAATGTCTTAGTTAATGCACGAACATTTCCTTGCAGTCATTATATGGTAAGCATTTTTCTTATGGCAACAAGATCTTTTTTGCCTGCAATAAACCTATGCCAGTTATCCTCAACGGTTTTTTTCCATGAACAAGTAGAGAAATAAAACTGATGTGACCAGTTAACTCAAGTTCACTGGTTGTGGCTCAAGGGTTCGACCTGTGAACCCACCGCGCTAGCTATTACTTTATGAGTTCACAGGTCGAACCCTTAAGCCACAACCAGAGTGACCTGTGAGATTTTCACTCACAAGTCTGCCAAGAACATTATGAGATAATGCGGTGTTGTGCTTTAGTCGTTGTTGAAAACGTGTGGTTTATTTCGGACTCTGTCAATAAAAGTTCTTTGCTATATATGCCCATGGTTTGCCCGAGTTCTGTACCAGAACAAATGGCAGGTGGAAACTGAAGGGACCCAACTTATGCAGATGTACGGGGATAATAACAATTAAAATTGAGGAGAAGGATCATGCATAAAGATTGTCAAGTTTTTTACAGTTGAATAATTATTTCTAAACTAACACTAGTCTTTTGTTAATATAATCATAATTTGCCAGTACTGCTATGCTGTTGCTTGCCTAAGCTTTGTAAGTTTGCTCTGTTAAATAAATATGTAATGTTTGGACACAGGTTGTTTAAACTTGTACACATGCAACATCTGGACGTTTCGTATAATCTGCTGACTTGTATCTTGTCCCACGACATACAAAACATGACGTAAGTAGTTGCGTCAATGTTTACATCGTTTTTGCGTGCCATTCTGTTAACTGTTATTATTTCATAGATAGGATGGTACATGACTAGAGATGTGCGAATGAACAACTAGAAAATGCATGGCAGAGACTGGTTAGTAGCCTGCGTGGCATAGCAGTGCCATCCCATACGGAATAGTACTGAAAACCAAATTATACAGATGCATTAGAGATAATACAAAGCAGTGATCACTGATCATGGCAAGGGGAAAATCGTCCAATGACTCATAATTTCTTAACCCACCACTTGCATTCACTGATCTGACGGGATGACGTGGCTCCGTTAATGCCAGCTGTCAGATGGCACTTACTTTTCTGCATGACCACAAATGAAGAAACTAAATTACACCCTTTATCCTAAGTACTGCACTGTCTGGTGCCAATCTATGATTACCGAAGCATACAGTCCGCAGGCGAAGTCATAAACCTAGCATTCGGCTGCCATTACTTTCTGACAGACCAGAGGTTATACCTTCCCAGCTTCTAAGTATATGACTTCCTATTAGTGTTCCATATAAATTACACCCTTGTCTACAAGCCAGCTAGACAATTTTCCGGAAAATCTCCTGTAGATTCCGGGAGATTTTTAAAGAAATTTCAAGTAGATTTTTTCCATGGTTTCAGCTGTACTTGAGCAGTTTATGAACTTTCTGTAATAGAGTACGTGCATGGTGAGCTCATAGCGATTCCGTTTACCTGAGGGACATGCCTATTTTGAGTAGTTTAAGCTGACAACCATCAGGTGGGGTTGTTAACTCCTGAGATTACAGTGATTTTGATACCTGGTAATTAAACCTACCAGACATAAGAAAAGTTATCGCCTAGAACTAACTATATTCGAGAAGGTTTCCCCAAATTCCAGGAGATTTTCAGAAGCTGTACATACTCTTTTTACAGTGAATTATTTCCTGAATATGACCTGGTACTGTACAGGAGTCTGAAAGAGTTAAACGTGGAAGGAAATCAGCTGGTGGCGATGCCAGCCGGCTTGCTGCAGCTTCGCAGACTTCAACGCCTGAATGTCACCAACAACTTCATGGACCCGGTGTTCTCGGAAGACTTTGTTACGAGTCATCCTCCAGTTCCTGTATGTTACAGCTACAGTCATTGGTGCACGGTCGATTAACGATTGTTCACGATGTTCAGCCAAACTGGGGTCCACATTCTAGGGGCAAGTTGTTTCACGTTCTGAAAAGCCTTTCACCCAAGAAGGGCTTCGTTATATGGCAGAAAATGAGCTAGGAAGCAATGTGTACTTTAGATAGGAAATTCACAGTTGCATAAAATATGCACATTATTGGGCCCATTCCATGGGGCCATAGCGGTCCCCTCTGTCACGCGTTGTCGTGGACATCAATGCGCAGGCGGCGCGCGACAGTACCGCTAGCGACATCTGGTGAATGGGCGTGAGGTGGCTAGCAGTGGCGAATGGGCCCAACATTTTTCAAATGCTTCTTGTCTTAATATTTGTCAGTATGACTTGCACTTTTTTCTTGTAAACTATCAAAATAAATGGGAAGCAATGACGATTTTCTGTCTTAATAGTGAATCAAAAGTATATAGCACTGGCAGCCAAACTGTACCAGACCTGTTGGGTCAGCTAATGTGGAATATCCTTGGAATGTTGTGGACATGTTGACAGATTTACTGATAACTTGCATGGGCTAAATCATCCCTTTACCTTTTGATGTGGCTGTGGGTCACGGCAACGTCCCATGACACGAGCGACTGACGCTGTTAATGAATACTTTAATAATACTAAATATCTCTAACTCTCAGTATTTTCATAATAATATACTACTGACCTAATGATCTTCCATTTTGATGAAGAGCATTTCAGTTGCTGTATTTTGCTGTGCGCAGAAACTCACCGACTTGTCCTGCCTTGCTGTTAAAAAACTTCAAGACAGCCATGAGCAATTTGAAATTCCGTCAGATGTTGCTGCCGTACTCAGGAGCAGGTACCGGTAGTTATACTATACTACCCGACATGGAATAAATATCTGGTAACTAAATTAAGGTTCAGTGTTGAGTAAGTTATCAAGAATGACATGGACAGATAGATCATAGGTGACTTCCTGTTAATTGTTACATAGAAATTATATCCTGAGAATTACATACTGGACAGGACCAATTATTGGTCGAAAAATAATCATATTTTCCCTTCCTCGCATCAGTCGCATGAACTTGGTGCCCCTGAGTACAAGATTATTAACCAAATAGGGTACTACATGTAGGTGCTAAAAACTGCATTTTAGCCAAATTGTACACTGCATTGTGTGACACAGCGGACACAATAGTTAGTAAACTTAGTGTATACAGGGTGGCATGAAAAATGGCTATTGGTTTCTGTAAACCAAAAGATATCAGTTTCTTCAAATACTGAATTATTTTCTAAATTTCTTTACCATCCGAACCCACTTATGTGACACCAGTACCACTACATCTTAAACCTGTTACAACACCACCTTGTGCAATATATGGTTATTATTTTGACTAACATTAACAGTAACTCCTGACCTGGGTTATCCATCACTCTGTAGATATTTACCATAGTGATGCAAGGTAATGAATAACTTTATTTACCATTAAAGTAACTGAACAGCACACCTGTATAGCATCTTATACCGAGTCATTGACTCGCCACTGAAGCGCTCAGGTATGGCAAGTGTTGACGAAAGATCGCAACTTTACCTGCCACCCAAACGTGCATCCACAACTGGAATTAGCCATGCTGTCTTTACTCACCATCTGTACAGCATCATTGGTCACTACTCATTTCCTGTCCAGCTGAGGGTACAAGGCTAAGTATCGTGTAAAAATCGTGTTGTGAACTTTACTTGTTGGCACTCGGCACACTGGTGTCACTCTATGCAGTCGGCTTTTTCTCGGGAACGTTTTAGAATGGCACAATCCATGCCTTTTGTTCTCCCGACTAACCATATTTTGACAAAATATAGTTCACAATCAAATGAATGCTGCAGAAAAATATTAACAAGTGTACTTTCAGCTGCACAGATACGTATTTACAACTGCACAAAATTTATTTAGAACTGCATATTTTGTGTAGAACTGTACATTAAAAAAGCCGAGTCTGTTTGATACGTGTGTTTGCAGTCGGCAGATCTGTGACGTTTGTAAGGATGCAAAGTATGGCGACGGTTTTCTGGCTATTCGTCAAATCAGCAAGATATTCGGCGTCACTAATCTGCCAATCGTCTTCCAGTGCTGTTCGACAATATGCCGGAAAGCGTTAATGACGACCAGTAAAGGACTTCACTACAGTGGCATACTGAAATGGAGTGCTCCGTGGATCATAGAACCCAGTTAGAAAGAATTGAAAGAATCAGTTCCTGTTTAAACAGCCTTATTTTCTGGAGCTGCTCCGTGGTGGGCCAAGTCCCCTAAAAGATAACAGTTAGAATACAGGCATGTACTCAGAGATAATGGGGACATTTTACCCCAAATATTTTACCTGCAGTATACTCATATGGGAATTGCCAAATATTTAACCCTTTTCTCTGTTGTTTCACCACTGTCCCTCCAACATTACTGATGCACTGACCCCGCTTAGCATGTTTTTCAGATGCCCAGATGTCATTCCTGTCACCCAGCCACCAGTATGATAGCAAAGAAGGAATTACAAACCTCTAACAAAAGGTGATAGAACTGTTTTGTACACAGCCAAGGTAACTTTGGTTTGAGCAATAACGCATTTATTGCATAGTAAACAAAGTCACTTAACAAAACAAACAACATGAAGTACAAGAAATCCCAAAGTAATTTTGGAGGGAGGTAAGAAAGGGGGTGGGATGTGGACCCACAGCTGATACATGGTTCCTTGGGCCGACCTAACCTACCATTTCAATCGGCATCTCGATCGAGTCGGCCCTTTTTACACAATACTTACTCGTTACTGACGGACAAAGAGACTGACAGACAGACAACCAACAGAGCAGACTCAGAACTCGACTGGTGAAAATAGGCCGCTTATGCTATTTGTGTGACGTGGCCTAATAATACAGAAACACACAGCAATTTCAACTAATGGCACTAATGTGTAACAAAAATACCATATTAAACAAAAAATACCAACAAGACATCATGGACAAAGGTATAGGGTGACCACTCCAGGCGCTATAAAACTCAACATTTGCAGCACAAGATTACGAATGTGAGGACCCTGTTCGAACAAATTTGGACGGAGGCTCAGTTATAATCCTTTCTTTTTTTACATTCCGCTGTTTAGCAAGCTCTTTGGACACACAGTGATGCAGAAAAAAACGTACCTAAGAGCCAGCAAAAAAACTACTTTTGATAATGTGGGGCCCATAAATTTGCAGAAAATATGTTTAGCCCAAAAAGTCTGGAGACTCCTACATCTATCCGCCCTGGACATTTCCGTGACTTTTTGCAGCACTCGTAGCATTTTGCATTACTCACAAAATCCATGCATTGTGTTGCTAGTGTTACCAGGACACTTATGAATTGTCAATACATATTCCACAAAAATGGCTACTACGATTAATAAGCAGAAAATCCTAAAGCGGTAAAATCCTTAGTCTTTACACAGGAGGTGTCGTGACAGTAATCTGTGGTGACGATACGATCTCGGCTGTGCGATATATGGCATACTATCCTAAGTTGAGTGGTGATTTCTCGGGTTATTAAAATCATAATGAACCATTATGATTATCAACATATTAAGTGACAGTGCAATAACAAAAATTTCTCACAGCTTGCCCCACATCATGGTGTGAAAACAGCCAGCATAGATATGGAACAAAGAAATTATGTCATTGTCACCCTCGGTATAAAAAGGCAGTCGGAACCAGAGTACTATATACTGATGCAGCCTCAGATAAATGCTGCATTAACGAAGCTGTCATTAAAATTTTTCTGACTTCTGATCAGTTCTCTGATATTTCCCCGACACATATTCTGACATTTCCATATATTTCATACAAGTGGTCACCCTGGATGAAAGCTACAATTAGACAAAACAATCAGACTAAAATCCAGCATTATAATGGTGTATTTGCATAGATCTCGTCAAGAAGCAAACAGTAACTGCATACTAATTATTGGCGTACCCTGAAAGGTTTTAGCATATGGTAATAATACACGTAATAACAGCACAGTAAAAGTGATATGCTACCAACTTAATGTCACAACAAAATAAGTAACTCAACACATATGATTAGCATACTGCTCTCTAACTTGGGCTGCCATGGTTTGAATAGTAATCACACTAATAACAAGAGGGTCTAGCAGTGGCTAGCATAGCGAGAGATGTTGTTTAGATTACTCGTCCCCGCGACCACAATGCGTGGTAAATTTGGATCGGAATTGGAAACCTAAATTAGCTCTAATGCACCAATGCACTTCCGTCACAGACAGATGGACACTGACATCGTAGCATAAGCGCGAGATGCATATATTACATCTTGCGCTAAAAATGAAGCCACTATTCATGACTGTAAATAAACTTGTCGTTCATATTTCTAAATACTGCTATTACATCGTGTACATGATCAATTCCAATACATATCGTGAAAGTGATATAACTACTGACTACTGTTATTTCTAACAATAGTATCCCAGTCCAGTTACAGTTTATTACTAGTAAGGGCGGGTTGCACCAACCTCACTTAAATCGTCACTTAGCTAATGGCCACTTAACTTAAAGTAGTCATTAAATCGCCAATTGTCTCCATTTAATTAGCAGTTAAGTGGCGATGGTGCAACACATTTTATACTAATCTCCACTTAAGTCAGATTTAATCGCAGATTTAAGGACTACTTAAGTATGGATGGTGCAACCCAACAGTAAATATAATTTTATAAAAAAAAACTACATACACACAACCATTCCGTGGCCACGATACAGGCAGTGGTAAAACGAAGAATTGACTAAAACAGTTAACAGCACAACGTGTAATTTTTACAACTTGCTACAAAAATAAACAATAATTGGACAAAGGAACTTTATTAGAAGCTACTGAGGTGATTTCACAGGAGGCAATTAACTGTTACTCACTATAATGCTGTTATCTGAACTGCCATATTCGTGTAAAAGTTTAGTAAATGTTTACAAGGTTTTGTGTTTACCTTTACAAAGTACATGGTAGGTGCATCCATAATGTTATTCTCACCCCTAGTTGAGAACTATGTGATATTGTTTGAGCGAGTGTGCATGCCATTGCTGGTGGCAACTAATACATTTGGATAATGATGAAGATGCTAGACTTCAATACATTGCAAACGACGTTATGGTACACAAACATAAAGTTGGTATAAAAAAAGACAGTAAATTCAGTCTCTGGTTATAACAGACAATGAGAAATTGAGTATGACCTGCAAACGTTGCTAACACAGGCAGAAAACAATAACAAAGTACATTCATATAACAAGAGATAGATGTAACATAAACCACCTTGATAATATGCTGCAAACGTATAACCACTTTTTTATGCAAAATGCAATCAGTCAGATCTAGAAATGATACTTAATACCTCAACGACATTGTAATACCTGAGTCTGAAAGACATAATCAGACAATGACTACTAACATTAGACATGTATATAACTCCGATGACTGGCACTGTCTTGAATTTTTAAAAATGACTTACAGTAACATTTGGAAACGTTAAGAATGGCCGCGTAACTTTGTATTCTCTATTCTTTCTATTCTCCATAATTACACCATTCCTGAGATATGCCTGTTAAACAAAAATTCCAGATGAATAGCGAAACTAAACCAAGCTCACTTGATAGGCATTATCGGTCATGGCTTCACATAAACTGGAACTTGCCAACCTCCTCTTACAAAATTTCTTGAACTGTACACAGTTACTACATACAAATAACCAATGTAAACAACACCTTTGAACCCGTTTGTTCAGAAAGACGTCTTAACATAAAGCCACCGGCACCTCTGTATCTTCACACTTCTAAAGTATAAAATTAATCATTGTCATCATATTTAACTTTACCGGAGCTGAATCAGATGTAACATAAATGTCCTTGACATTATTCAACAAACGTATAACCACTTTTTTATGCAAAATGCAATCAGTCAGATCTAGAAATGATATTTAATACCTCAACGGCATTGCAATACCTGAATCTGAAAGACATCATCAGACAACAACGAATACTAACATTAGATATGTATATGACTCAAGATGACTGGCACTGTCTTGAATTTTTTAAAATGACAATATAACATTTCGAAACGTTAAGAATGGCTACGTAACTGCATGAAGTTTCAAGACTACATATTACATTGATACAAAGATATCCCTGTGTAATAAAAAAAAAATTCCTCATAAATAGCTGATATCACTTAGCAAACTCACTTGATACGCATTTTCGATCGTTGCTTTGCATACGTTGTATTGATTGACTGAGTTAAGTTTTAATGTCCCACTCGATATTAAATAGGCTATTTTGGGGAAATCTTCCCTACCAATCTTCTGGCTAGTATTGAGAAAATCAAAATCAAAGCTGTGAGAAAAAATCACATACAACACAGTAAATGTAGGTTAACACAAAACTAAATCTACAACCATTAAGAAATCAACGAAAAACATAATCAAACAGAAAAATATTTCAGCATAAAATAAACCAAGACAAATTATAACCCAGGTTTAGTTTTCTCTTACGACATCCGGCCTGAAAACGGAGCGGGCTTAACATCAAAGAAAAAAGAGAAGTGAATAAGGAGACAAGTGAATCGAGACAATAGGAAAATATAAGCAAGAGAAAAAGGAAGTAAGTTACAAGAAGCAAGTGGCAAGATAAACAAACATACACACAGTCTATATAGCGCCAAAATCTACACCGTCTCTATGGTGCATTAGGCCCCGGTGCCCGCACGGGGTGGATAAATTGGAACTCACACAGGTACTACATACAAATAACCAACGTAAACAACACCATTGAACCCGTTTGTTCAGATAGTCTTAGGTCCGGTTTTTCCACAGCAAATTAATCTCCCGTTAATTTAATCCGGCATTAAATCCGGCAGATAATGATCAATTTACTCTGATGTCGTTTTTCCACCGGCAGTTCGTCAATTAAATCGTCCGTTTAGGACGAGTAAATCGATTAAATCTGAGTAAATCGATCATTATCTGCCGGATTTAATGCCGGATTAAATTAACGGGAGATTAATTTGCTGTGGAAAAACCAGACCTTAACATAAAGCCACCAGCACCTCTGTATCTTCAGACTTTAATATAGTATAAAATTCATCATCTTCATCACGTTAAACTTTACCCGAGCTGATATGAGCATCAGATGTGGACGGATCTACTGTTTCCGCTAATTAAGGTGGCGTAAACAAACTATTACCACTAGTGATAGTAACAACCAACAAACTATTCACGTGCTGCACTATAACGGAGTTGTTTGAACGTGATTGGCCGCAATGAGGCTTTGCGTCTCGTGCAATTCTACTCGAGACATCTCCTGAGAGCACTTGCCGTTTAGAGCCTCTGCCAGTGAATCAAATTCACATCTTGCCGAGTCTGCTGCTGGAAATTTCTGCAACACGAAATTAACGGACAAGATACACGATTTTCCGGTGTAAAGCAAAAACTACAGTATCTTGAGAATACATCTTATGAAGAGCTGTTTAGCAATGCTCTGTTCCCATGTGAGTCTGGATTAGCCAGTCCCACCACTAGGTTTTCAACCTCCACATTTTCTGGACTTGAACGTTGAACCTCTGAAGATCAATAGTACATGTTTGTTTCAGTGTTTTCATAACACTGGTTGGACAACAGCCTTGAAGAGTCATTCATGTCCACGTTCACAACGGAAAGCGATAAAGCATCGCTTTGGTGCTTGTCTATCTGGCAAAACTAGTGGTAATCTGGCAGATGCAAGGTACGGGCAAACCGCACATGGGAAAACCGACATCTTGCCAGGATGTGTGATGTGTATGTATTGCGGTGGTGAAAACCCAGCATGGCTTAAGTGTTTTTCTGAACATTAATGTGGTACTACACGGACAGCAACACGAGGACTGAGCACCAATAAAGAGTTGTTATTTATATTATTAATACTGTACCGGCTGCGGAGACGGAGTGGCAGAAGTTGTTGACACGCTGTGAAGAGAAGGCACTGAAGTACATTGCTGTCCAGCTCTCCGACTATGAGGAAGACAACAGCACAGTCGATCAGCAACAGAAATCAACAGCTCAGGATCGACCATCTTTGTCTCACGAGAACCTGTACAACAAATTGCCGACATCACTGTATGAACTGCAGGGCTGCAAGGCATACAGTAAACAAGATTGTCCAAAGTAATTAGATCCACTCGTAACACCACTCCAAACTACACCTCCCACGTGTCATGCACTTTCGCACAGGCACGCCGTAAAAACTCCCAATTGGTTACAATGGGGCGCCCCACATTCGCCCCCAAAATTACCCCCTCCCATGGACCGATCTCCAAACCCAACTGCTTGCCTCATCCCTGGACCCATCCTACCATCCCAAACCACATCCATAGC
>Ga0209782_1001989_pt1 | contig 11136 bp, 9 predicted proteins | sample WorMetmaBAHAMAS1_FD_187390 | JGI IMG/M metagenome (GOLD analysis project Ga0209782, IMG submission 187390) | Marine gutless worms symbiont microbial communities from Max Planck institute for Marine Microbiology, Germany - Inanidrilus... | ecosystem: Host-associated > Annelida > Digestive system >...
TGATCTTTGGCATCAGAAAACTAGAATCATGGGGCTATCATGCGGCATTGTTTGCGTGATCCTACGTTTAGCCGTTTTGATACAATACCGGAGTGTGACAGACACACACACACACAGACACATGACGACGGCAAATACCGCGCTTAGCATAGCCTCGCGCGGTAAAAGGTAAACAGTAAAGTGACATTTTCTGTTAGTTTTGAAATGGACATGTGGTTCTGTTTAGTACTGTATTATATTAGCTGATGATAACATAATGTACATTTGTTTTAACATTAAATTAAAAATATTTGATCTAGATATCACTAGAGTCTGTAGTTAAAAAAATAATCATATATTTTAGAGTGCTAATTATATTCATGTGTATTTTTGTATAGTTGCTGTTGTCTGTCAAACAGGTGCAACAGGCTGCTTACAAACTGCAAAATAAGTCAGAAAATAGAACTTTGCACTTAAAGCTCTTAAGACAAGCATTTTCCCAAGGCACTGCACTTATCGATGCCTTTATAAGGTAACTGCCTTTAGTCATACATTGTGTGTTTTGTTATGAGTTAGTACTTGATAAACACAATCTGTGTTTAGAAATAAAACTGCAGTGATAATAATATTTTTATTGTATTGATATATCTCTTTATCTCTCAGTCCAACTAATTTTTTGCAGTTTTACTTGTATTATATTACTAATTGTTAATAGGTTCATTTCTTTAAATTTTACCAAAAATCATATAAAGTAGTACTCATGAAATAAAGCTGCAAGTTGGAAAAATGGTATGGTACAAAGAGTGCAGATTACTATACCGTGATATATCTTACACTAATTAAATATCCTCATAACTGCATAGCACACTCTTTTAACAAGTTGTGCAAATATTCAAAGTTTTATTAAGCAGTTTTTTAGATCACAATTTGTCACAAATTCAGTCATCTGTATTTTAGCATTACTTTTTGGACATTATGTACAAGTGCCAGTGATTTAAACCAGTACAGTTACTACTACTGATGGTGAAATTCTGTTTAAAATACAGCTGATTATCTGATTAAAACACTATCTGACATTATTGAAAGATATTTGGAAATGTCTAACTGATAGTGACTAGTGTGAGTTGTTGTTAGTGTTGACAACTCGATGGCATGCCTGGTTGGTTTACTGTCTGGATTGGAGCTAAATCTGCAGCTCGATGCAGCGTGGTGTCTGACAAACATGGCTGCCGGCACTGACGATCAGGCGCTTGTGCTGATAAAGCATGCAGGTGCATATCTTATAACGTATCTGTCAAGTGGAAATACCCCAATGCAGGTTGCTTCAGCTTTTCACTTTCTACATGGCTGTTAGTTCAGACCATGACATTTTCATGGCTTTTGTTATTAATATTGTCATACATTTTGTTTTGGATTTCTGTAGAAATCTGTATCACGTATGAAAATGGATTTGGACTATTGATATTATTTGGCATCACCAACAACAGCGACATCAACCCATTTAACAACCCTTTATCCAAGATGACCCTGGATGAGCCAGTACCACACTTAATCACTCACATACTGTCATTATGATAACGATAATGGTTTATTTGGTATTGCAGCGAAATGCTGGATTGATGCAATATAGACGTAAAAATAGCACTAATAATGTCAAATAGAAGCAGATGTAATGTCAATAATTAGTTATTATTGCATCTTTATTTGACTAACTTCATTTTCTGTGGTCTTTCGTGGCATTTTCTTACATAATTATTGAGCCTCGCAGTCTTTTTCTGCAACCTTTATCCAAGTTTTCTTTGGTCTGCCTCAAGGTCTTACACTTTTGCTTCGTAATCCATGCATTTTCTTACCCAGGTACTCTTATCCTTTCTTATGACATGCTAATACCATCAATATATTTTGCTGCACTATAATTCATCATCTATTCCTAATTTGTTCCTCAGCTCATTACATTATTTAACATCATGGAAAGATGTCACGTAGTTAGTGATTGTATACTGTGTAATGACTGAAGGCATAGTGTACATTTAATATATTTTTAAGACGGCATGTACTCCCAACTCTGCTGAGCGCAATGCTTCTCTTGAATGTCAGTTTGATGGTGATTTTTCAATGTATGAAGGTTCTGCCTCTGATGATTTTAATGTGTCTGTTGAATTGTTAGATCGTTGTATTAGTAAATTAAAATGTGTTAAGGCAGCTGGTCACGATGGACTGACTTCTGAGCATTTGTGGTATGCTTGGCAAGTCAGCTTAGGTCTACTCAGCCTTTCATCCTTAATTGGTGGATAAATCGAGTACCGGCCAGGGTAAGGGCAGGAGTGCTGCCTCTGCCGGGTGGCAGGTAACTCTGTGTGATCCCATATGGCATGCAGAGGTGCAGTGCAAAAAAAATATGAGCAGGATCACATTATGTAATTGCAAATAACAGTAAACATTGTGGTACAGTATTGTGGATGGTGACTAGAGTGTTATATTGGAGTTAACAGGGATTAAATGTGGTGGCACTTTATGATCAGCATAACTAACAGAGTGTAAGTAAACTGCAGGTTCGTTGTGTTTGTGTGTGTTGTTTTGTAGGATCAGTGTGCGTGGGCGATAGGAAATCTTGCTGGTGGTGGTGCTACGTGTCGTGAAATGCTTTGTGCACAAGGAGCTGTTGTGCCACTGGTAAATTTGTTACAGGTATTTAGAGTCTGGCTTTTTCGTGCATTATTGTATAGTAATTGTGTTTTTTGTTATTTCATTTTATTAAAGAAACAAATAGTTTGCATGAGTATTTATTATAGATGGCTGTATGGTAATATTGTTTTTGAGTGCATTTGTTAGGTATTTTTTTGTCCCAGATCAGATGCCGACCTGTTATTAATGACAGTCACAGATAAGTGCCTGAAGTTCGTTTGGAATCAGCATATTTTTAAATCCAGGTGTTGCACACCAAGTTATGTGGTTTGGCTGCATTGTTGAATGATGTCAGCTGTTGAGAGAAGTGTTGTTTCTGCAGTCCCTAAATTAAGTACAGTGCCATGACAGAACCAGCGCACTTTGATATAACTCTTGAACTGATGTTGACAACTTGTGCTGTATTTACCACTTCCATAGTTTATGTTGTTTAATCTTTATATTAATAGTTGTGCTTTGCAATTTTCTCAAATAAATGTCATGAATAGGAAGGTGTCAGCAGCTGTTATAAGTTCAGCAAGGATGTTGTTTACTGAGTTTGACATTTTACGCATGTGCATTGTATTTTTTAAGTTTCCAATGCTTTTAAATATGGTCAGATTTGATTTGGCTTTATGAAAGGATTTCTTAATGGAGGCATCTCAGAGGTGTGGTGTAACCTGTGGTAAGCATGGCGAGTAGTTAAAACTGAAATATGAGATGTGTGTAGGGCGTATGTTGATTTTCCTAAATAGTAAGCCTACATTTTGTGGTGTTTTACAGTCGCCAGTTTCATGTGTCGTCCAGTCAGCCGCATTTGCATTGTCAAACCTTGCTCGTGACAAGCAAACTCGGCAGTCAGTATTTTACTGCTATGATTGTCATTTTATGTACTGTATGGCATGTATGCCCACTCATCTGACAGGGTTCCCACAAACCTGGAATTATCAGGGAATTTTGTAAACCTGAGAAAACCAGGGAAAAGTCAGGGAATTTGAGATATGGTCAGGGAAATTTTGTGATGTTACTCAAGTTTAAACAGTATTATTCTATAATGACTTTTTGTAAACTTTACATTAATGTTTAACGGTTTGTTATTGTACACGATGTATTAGTCTAACAGTATTAATCGTAAGTGCTATGGTTTTGACTGATTAATTGACCAGTATTTGTTGCATGATGATAGTATTAACATGACATAATTACTTTACCACTATAATATTAAATGTTGAGTTTTTTAGCATGATCAGATCATAAATTTCTGTTATAGGTGTCAGTTTAACTTTCATCAGTTATAAAATAAAACAAAGATTAATTGGTGACAATAACAGGTTGTTTGGTTTGTGAAAATAAATTTACTTTTTTAGACATATTTTTTAAACAGAGGAGTGAAATGGGACCGGTGTAGGGGAGGTCAACAAGAAAGATGATACAGATGTCATAGTAAAATATGCTAACAGACTGTTTTCATGTAATCAACATTTTCAGTTACTCCTGTAGATGGCTCCACAAAATGCCTGGAAATATTTTACAGTTATCTGGAGAAGTCAGGAAAAAGTCGGAATTTTATTTTGGGAACCCTGTCTGAGCAGGTCTTAAACTTGCATGTCGATTTAGGTTTAGTTTTTTTTGGTACATTCTTAGATTTATCATTTTGTGTGTGATTTCCTGGTTAGCTTACATATTTGTGTTCCTTGCTGTTGTTTCGGGTTTTTGTTTCTTTAATGCTAGCCAAGGGATTGATTGGAAAGAATGTCTTTTCGAAGTGACTGATTTTATGTCGAGTGGAACGTAAAACCTCAACTCAATCAGTCAGTCTCATGCCTTACAGTATGCTTGAAGCTGTTTATGTGTGAAACTCTAGAGTGATGATGGACTGTGGAATTATTTCTCACATGGCCAGTCATCTCGTGTTTGCTGTTGACAAGCTCAATCTCATTTCAGAAATTGCTTGGCTGATGACATACTTGGCTGCCAGGTGTGCCATGCTCTGAAGTTATTGATGAGTTTACTTATGTCCAGTGCCAGTTGTGAGCTAGTCACTATAGCAGTATTAATTGTGATCAGCTGTTTATGAGAGAAAGTAATATTGATTTGGTCATAATTATTATGTCTGAATTGAATTTTTTTTTATTTAGCATGCTTGTTGCAGATGGAGTGGATGGCAAATGGGCATTAATTAATAGTAATTGTAACTATAATTACACGGCAACTATAAATTCACGCTAGGACAGAATGACGAAACGTACACTGGTGGCATCAGGTCACTGAGCACCACGAGCATGAAAGGCTGTCTAGTCTTGGCAACACTTTCCCCCAGGTCTAGGACAGGAATTGACTTGGTTAACTTTGATTTTTAAGGAATTGATTTGGGTTGCAAACAGGACTGATGGTGCTATATTAGTGATTTCATTTGCAGTCAGTGGCTTAATGTACATTGCAAACTAATTTTATCTGTCAGTGGTTTGTTATTCTTCTTAGTACGTTAGTAATTATGTTTTTTTTTGTTTGTCATAGCTCTGCAGTAACTAAATGTGAAGTCTTATTCATGGAGTCAAAACCAGATTATGTTTAGGGTTAGTATGGTCAGTAAGACTAAGGTTAGGTTTAGGTTTAAAGTATTTAAAACACATTGTATAAACAATGCTAGATCTTTTTCATTTGCATGTCGACGTACTAACTGTTGGAATAGTTTACCAAACCATGTTCGGTCTGCACAGTCTTTGTATGTTATGTTTTATTTTTTTAGGGCAACCATAAGTGCATATTGTTTGCCTGGCTGTCCTTCAGTGACTCCTATTCAGTTTTTGTAAATTTTATGTTACATTTTATTGATAAATAAATATGAATGAATGAAAAGGTTAATTATATTAGTAGGCCAGTGTCAAATTTGGCTTTCACTTCAGCACTAATCTGGTTTTGACTCCACGAATAAGATTTCGCCGTAAGTAACAGCTGTCTAGTTTTGTCAGTGATGAAGATGCTGTGTATTGCTTTGTTTAACTAAACTGTCATACCATTGATTGTAAAACTTAAACGACACATTTCCTGGAAGTGTCATCATGTGTGTGTGTGTGTGTGTGTGTATTGTGTCTGATGGGTAGTGGTGACTACGGCAACGAGCTGCATGCTGCTGGCATTCCAAGCTCGCTGGTGTCACTTGTGACTGAACTCGCCGCTGAACATATAGACTGTATACAGGTTTACTGGTTACGATGGTAAAGTTAGCTGGATGATGTGCCATTTCTCTATTTTCTAACATGTGTTTTTGTTTATTTTTTTTTATAATGTTAGTAATACAGAGCTCACAGTTCACACACAGCCGTTTTATTGCCATGATGCAGGTAATCCTGTGTTAGCTGCCAACATCTCCAGTGATGAACAGAGGATTTCGTTGGAGCGGGTTTGTTGAGGAACTTAATTAAATGTAGGATAAATGATAATAACCAATTTTTGTGGGTTATATGCTCTCATCGTGCCATGGAACGACAGCACCAAAGTACTGACAGGCACTCAGAGCACTAATGCCGACCAGGGTCAATCACCACTGGATTTGTCTTTTCATTAACTACTTGTCCTCTTGAGGAGTGGCAGTCTGCCCTTGTACTGGCAGTTTGTTTGTATCTGTGTATACTGTGTATGTGTGTGTGTGTTTTAAAATTTCGAGTAACTTCAAGAAATATTGGTCAGTATCAAATTCAACAATTTTTGGTAGGCAGAATGTACAAGGAGTCTCCAATGTTTAAATGTGTAGCTTGAAATTTTGGACAAAACAGGGTACCAGCTTAGGTTAATTCCATAGTAGTCATTATACACTGTGCTTCAAAAACCAGACCCTTGCATTAATTTAACAAGATATTGTAACAAATCATGAAATGTTCAGCCATTCAAATTGAAAATGTTAAAAGGGGACATGTTGTATATATTATTACAATTGTTCAAAATGCATCCCTTTCCATGAACACAAGCCAAGAATCATTATCTCCATTCATTAGTCACCTCATCAACAACTGTCTGCTGTACACCAGACCACACTGAGACGCTACCGGAGTTTTTCTTCCAAGTATTTAAAAAATCATTTAAAGTGGTCTTCTTCTGTCCTTTGGTAACAAATTTTTTCAGCCATCTGTTACCTCCAAAACCTTTTAAACCATACAGATTTTAAAAATAGAATGTGATTTTCTTTGCACAGACCCATTTCCTTAATTAGTGTCGTCCGCTGTAGATTGCTGTAGGTTCACTACCAACAATTTTACATTATTTGAAAATATAATGGGTCTGGTTTTTGAACCACAGTGTACAGTTACCAGGTGTACAGATGGCATAAATAAGTGAAATATGATTGTAGCCGACATTTAAAGGTAGCTACTGTAGCATGAGCTTCATATGGGCATGTATTTCATTCCATACAGTGCAAAGTTGTATAACATCACATTTGATTGTCGCCAGGTGATGACTCCAGTGATGCGTTGCATTGGAAACATCGTCTGTGGTGCGGCGGATGATCAACTTGAGTTCTTGAGTCAGAACAGGAACTTGTACCACGTGTTCTGTACGCTTCTTTCCTCTCAACATCCTCATCTTCGCAAGGAAACGTTGTGGGTTCTGTCCAACATTACAGGTGCTACGCTTCTTATTGCATCTCTCAAATGACCCCGCGTGTCGAGTGGAACATTAGACTTCAGCTCGGTCAGTCATTCAGAGATTCTCGTGGTTGCCGTGATACGTTGTAGATGAGAGTTAATAATATTATTACAGGTAACCACTCTAATGATCATGTAGAGCAAATCGTCTGCTCTATGTGCGTTTGGACGATAACTTTTAAATGAAATGACTTATGCTAGATATGTGGTATGCTAGTTCACCTTGACCCTGTCTGGGTTAACTTGTAGGTTATTGCAAGGTCAGTATGCTCGGACGTAGATGGAAAAAATTTACAGGAGGAAAATATTTTGTTACATTGCGTCACCTGCGTGGAATACTATAGAGTGGAGATGCTGAGCAGTTCAGCCAATGCTTGGAGTTCTTTTGTGCTAGAAATCTTACATAAGTTATACTTTCTTTAATCAAACAATTTATTTAATTATGACTTCTTCATAAATATATCATGTTTCTTTTTTTTCATTTACCTTACTCCAAGAATTAATCTCTATTAGATCTTTAATATTATTTTACAATATAGTCTTTACCGTAAAGGCGCGATATGGCCTAAATTGTGTTAGAAGTGCTGTTAAACCCCAATCAACCAGCCAACCATCTTTTGTGCTAAAGTAATTGGTGGAGTGTTACCATGAACATAAGCTAGCAAGTGGTGTGTGTCTGACTCAGGAGTGCTGCGTTTAAACTGGTTCATTCATTAATTATATAACATTACTGCGAGAACACGCCGATTTACTCGTAGCGTATTGTTGACTTCGTTGCAGCTGTCTGGCATTGATTGATGTTTTATTTGGACTACTAGTAAAGTTTAATAACTTAATTAACATAGACATGTGCATTATGTTTCAGCATTAAAGTTTGCCTGCATGATGGTTATTGAGGCTACAGCTGTGCCGCAGATCACTTCACTGCTGTCAGATATATTTGACATTCGCAAAGAGGTAAGTGTTGTTAATGAACATGCTGTTCTTATGCCCTTGTGCAGCCAGCATATTCAGATTCAGTGCTAAAATTGTGAAAACATAAGTCTGCTAGACTACCTGTTGTTTGGAAATAGTTTCAGGGCAGCCTCCAAACTAAAAAACTTCTAATGTATTACCTCAGTTTTTATCGCAATGATCACTGAGTTGTGTTGTGTGCAACAGTTGTGCACAATGATATGCACACACACATGCTTATTTATCTTTAGCTTTCTTATCTGATATTGTTTAGCTAGAGTTTCGTTTTTGTGTATTTTTACATTAGTTTAGCCCATTTTTGTGTTCACTGATTATATTGTGTTGGTTTTTGTTTCTTCGGTATTAACCATGAAATTGGCTCAGTAGAACGTCTCCAAAATGACCTAGACCTATTTTGTCGAGTGGGAGGTAAAACCTTAACTCGGTAACTCAGAGAGTGAAATTTCTTTATGAATTGCACATAGCACATTTGAATTAAACTTTACCTTGATATAAATGACAGCATTTGTCATGTTTGGAATTTGTACCCCCTGGTACACTCTTGGTAGCTTTCAAAAGTTCTGTTGTTAAGCTGAGTAACTATTTAATGTAAGAAATTTGTCAGTAATTCTGCTTGTGTGAGAGTTCGTTATAGCTGATAAACTATCCAAATAAGGACTGATCAAACGTGGTTTCAAAAAAAGATTTCCAACTAGCCTATTGATGATTTTGTGAAGCATACTTTCAACCGTGAGTTTTTCATGTTTCTGCAGGCTACTCTGTGTTTGTGTAATATTGCGTCAAACGGAGATGAGTGTTGTCGACAACTGTACAAGCACGATGTGTTGGTTCATGTGATACCAGTTCTTCAGTTGTCAGATGCTGAGATTGTACACATGGCCTTGTGCTTAGTTGAGATGATCTTACACACCTGTCCCGAGGCAAGTTTCATTTCATACTTTTTTGTTGATTCTAATTATGACGGTGACACAGAGATGTTTTACTTGTATAATATATGTTGCTTTTAAACGAAGTCGGGGATTCTTAAAATTTTGGTTTGTGCAGAATGGCACACTAATCATTCGGAACAGCTGCTACTTCCAATTTAACCAACCTTCTTTTCTAGATTGCCTCTGGATTGGGCCAAGTCCCCAGAAGGGAATATCTGGTGATAATAGTTGATTTTCCACAAGTGTTAGGCATTCTATGGACATGAGGTGGCAGGTACAAACTTATCTTGCATTTGGCCGGGCCAACGATGTTTATAAATAGAATAATTGTGTACATTGTGCTGCAATAAAACATTTTCATATTGTAGCCCAACCAAGTAACCTGCTTGCAACTTGTGCAAAAAGTTATAACCATATGTATGTACTATGTACCTCTGTCCCATAGAATTGTAACATGTTTGGAAAACAATCTATAGGAGCAGATTTTTTACAGGCGAGATACTCTTTTTGTCCCCCTTTCCAGGATTCTCTGACTCAACAGATACATTCTAAATAACTTCGGACATTATGCAGTAAAACATTGTATTATTCATGATCGAAATATGTCATTGTACACGTTGTATGGGATTTGGCATCAGTACAGTGCTGACAGTCACATGGTTTTGAATTAATTGCCATATGCTTTTTTTAGATTCTCTGACTTAAAAGTCTGGAGATAGGGTTAGTTGTGATGCTGTTAGAGAAGCTTGTATGATGACTGTCAGCTGTGCGGTGGATTTTAGGGCACTCGACAGTTTGAAGAGAATCACGGTCTTGATGCCCTCGAAGTACACGAGTATAGCAACAACGAAACTTTGCGCTCAGTCACCTGTAACATTCTGGAAAGTTATTTTTACAAGGAGGATGACTGAATTATACATGTAATACAGATGGAGCAGTTATTTCTTTACGATTGGGCTCAGTTAGCTGCAGGAGCTGCAGTGAATTATGATGTGATGCAGAAAAGCTTGTAATTACAGTTCACAGCAGCACAAAGTGTTTTGGTTGAATTTCTGTAATCACAAGCAGTTGACATCATTGCAGATTATGCTTAAGTGAAAGTTGATTGCATTGTTTTGATGCATTGTGGTTGATACAGTAACAGTACTTGTTCACCTTGGCACTTGAATTTTTCAGGAATGGATTTTTGCAACAAAAAACGACTGGTTGCAGATATCTTTATTTTCTTGCTGTCAGTGTTACTTTGTCTCTTGAGTAATGGTTATTTATGCATACTATTACAATAAAAAAACAACACAATAAGTATGTAAAACTAGACACTGATTAACATATGAACATATCAGTTAAACAGTGATAAAGTCATTTCACGTTCTGATGGATAGACATGCAGACAAGTCCATAACTAATACCATGCTAGCATAATGTCACCTGGATGAAAATTAATGATTATATATATACATATATTGGTATATTTATATGTCAAACAGTAAGAGACAAAATTTTAAGTCATATTCTCTGTTACTGCTTACATCATGGTTGCATAGTATTAATACAAGTTGTACTGCTAAGTTGTGACACTGGTTTCTACAGCCAGAAGCACGTGTCTTTCTCAGTGAGACGTGATTCAATCAGATGCAGTTTATGCCTACTGCACAAAAATGCTTGAAACTGTAGCATCAGATTCCACTTCTACCCACTGAATGGATTGCAGGTTTGGAGTACGTGACCGAAATGCAATGAAATGATCGTTGTTGACAGCCACCTGCAAAACAGTGAAAAAGCGTGAAAAATTTAATAGCAATTTCATATGCGTAGCCAGCAGCATCATTAAGGCCCGGTTTTTCCACAGCAAATTAATCTCCCGTTAATTTAATCCGGCATTAAATGCGGCAGATAATGACCAATTTACTCAGATGTTGTTTTTCCACCGGCAGTTCGTCAATTAA
>Ga0209782_1001990_pt1 | contig 11132 bp, 5 predicted proteins | sample WorMetmaBAHAMAS1_FD_187390 | JGI IMG/M metagenome (GOLD analysis project Ga0209782, IMG submission 187390) | Marine gutless worms symbiont microbial communities from Max Planck institute for Marine Microbiology, Germany - Inanidrilus... | ecosystem: Host-associated > Annelida > Digestive system >...
GCTTAACTTAATAATCAGTGACTCTGTAAATGCACATGATGAAAATTCGTCCAAAAGTCAACGACATAGGCCTAACTAATCATATTAAATACTGGTCTTCTATTTCTAGCCACTCATTAGTGTCGGCGACAATCGAATTCACAGATGGCCCACTGTTCCTGATCAACCTGAATGACACTAGCAGTTTGCTTGTCTCCACACTCTACTTTCCAAAAAGAGGGTAAGGGGAGGAAGGGAAAATGCGGACAGAAAGGAAAAGGAATGGGTTGGAGGGAGGGAAGAAAAGGGGCAGAGAAGGGAAGGGAATTGTGGAGGAGGGAGGCACTCCTCAAACAAAAATTTGCCACTGTACCACTGTGAGGTGACATTTCCGCCTTTACCTTAACGACCAAGGCTGATACTTGATTCAGCGATCTGGAGAGATGCAACGCTGAGTTGACCTAGTTGCTTGGTTACATGCCGAGGTGGTGTACATGCCCGATATTGGTCACCCATCCCGAGTACTAACCAGACTCGATTTTGAGTAACCTCGTTGATGTGACCAATGACCACTATGCCACTACGCCAACCTGTGTCTGTTTGCGAGGTTGGTGCCAAATTATACTGCTTGTTGACAGAGGCGATGCGTTGAACAACTTGCCTGAAAGTTGAACAGCTGTAAGTCGAATCCACGATATATTAGTCACAAGTGCAACTCCCTAACCATTACATCACCAGGTATCGTAGTATCACCTGTATGTGGTGTGTATTTGTGAGATTGTTGGGCTAGTGCAGTTAAACCAGATTTTTTCCGTAGGCTTAGCTGAATGTTTTGGCTAGGCTTAATTTTGGTTAAGTCTGATTTTTTTCAAGTGGTTGTGGCTTAGCAAAATTGTGGCTGGCTAGCCGGCTTAAATTTGTGGCTTACCAGTAATTACACCTTGGAGTTTTTTTGTAGATGCTGCAAAGAAGAGTGATGCAAATTGTTAAATTTCATTTTTCTTTGTTTAAGCTTACAGGAAACATTTTCATCTGTTGATTTTCTTCAGTTTTAATTTTTCACTTACTTCATAAGTGACTTTTTGGAGGTTTTTACCACTTACTGACATTGTTTATGATATCAAAACATTTGTAATATTCTGCTGTAGTGGTTCAGATTTTGATTGTTATATATTGTTGTGATGAATTAATTGGCCGAGATCTGCTACAACATGATTTTAGAGGCAGAGCAGGTGCAGTGTCTTAAATTTAAATATACTGCACTTCAAGTTTATTTACAAGAACTTTCTTGAACTTTATTGAAGTGTTAATGTAGAAAATCTAGTATTGTCTAACATAACAAGTTGTTTATAATTATTTAACAGTTATAATGTCTTGAAATTAGAATTTTGGATATTTTTAATTCCAAGACATAATTTAACTGCTAAATAATATACAACATCTGATGTCACTTTTGGTTAGACATTTACGAATAAGACCAAAGTGTACAGGGTAATAAATTTAGTTGATTTCAGTGGAGTACAGTGCTTAATTTATTTTTTTTTGTTTTGATTTATAATCAGTATTAATAGTTTTAGCCATTTAAAATTTGGGTAATAATGTTAATTAGTTAATAAACAAGAAGACTTATGTGCATAGATTGATGTAACAGGCAGCAACTGACTACAGTGTGAACTGCTGAACATATGTATATTATGTTTCCAAAAACGATGCAATTTTTTTAAATAATAACCCAGTCAAAAATGAACCATTTTTTAACTTTTGCTATACAGAATCCCAAAGAAACGTCACATCAGAAGACTAAGGTCTGCCTTCCACAACGTACAATTTATGATCTTCTAACGTGATGTTTACTTAGGATTCTGTAACTAAAGCTTATTAAAATCAGTTCAATTTTGACCAAGTTATTTAAAAAATGAAAGTGGTATTTTTAAATGCGCATCTATCTTGAATTTTAGCAGAATATGTAGGCAGCATAGACTGAAGATGTCAGGTGATGATGGCCATCGGTGTTAATCACTAGAGTACTTGGGTTTTTTTCATTTAAACATGTGCAATGTTCAATTGAAATATGTGTTTGCTGTGTAGTTCTTCCTCCAAGATCTGTTCTGCTGATTGATTTTCAGGATCATTTTTCCCTTGGATCACTTTACATATAAAATGTTTCACCGCATTATTTAAATTGTCCTTAAATTAAATGGTCAAGGAGATGAAGACCATTTAATTTAAAGATAATTTTAATAATGCAGTTAATTAAATGGTCTTCATCTCCTTTGCCTAAATCCTTCTATGCAGAATGTGGAATTCTTCAACTGCAGCTTATAGAATATATTATTTTTTTCAATTATAAAAAGATGATATTTTCGCAAAATTTGCGCATTTAGTTTGGTTAGATTGCCATAATCTACTATGTTATTCCCTGCACAAGGAAGTTTTTTAGTTGTCATGTTAATTCATAACATGTCAGTAAATGGATTATAACAGCTTAGGCAAGTTCTGTATTACTTGAAATGTGTCCCAATTTAACAGCTTAGTTTTTGTGTGGCCTATGGCATGCCAGCCATTTGTGCTTATTTTAAAAAATCGTATATTTTTAACTGCATTAAAATGGCCAGTTGTTTTTTTCGTCCACTTGCATGATCTGTCACTTTGTTGTGAATGTATATTCAGTGTGAACTACAGTACAAAGTTACAGCAAGTTGTATTTCATTCATTTGGTGCTGGCTGGCGACGTAGTGAATTCTGGCAACTTGATGAGCTAGATTAGTGTGACTTTGTTTTTGTAAGCATATCTGTCGAACTGAGTCAAAAATTCCCATACTTATTATTGCATGACTAATGTATCACAGCACTGAATGCTGACCGTGCTTAAAGCTTGGTGTAATCAGTCACCTTGCATCATATATACTTAGTTTTCTTTAACTGACTTTATTTTCTTCAGCTATTCCAGCTTATTCGTGGTCTCAATAAGAAGAAAACCTGTTAAGTTTTTCAGTCATATACCCTTTCTTTTGTCCAAGTGTCGGTACCAAAGCACTGAAGACACCGTATAGTGTACAAAACATGAATGTGCAATCAGCCCCTGTATTTCCAGCTGCCATTTAACCAACTAACCCTCCAGATGCCATTTTTAGTTATCAGTTGGTTTTCTAGTTCATAAATACTAAAAAGCACTAACACCTGCTCTGAGTGGCTTCCAACAGGATGTGTCGATCCACATACAGTTTTGACAACACATTCTGTGTTACTGATCAGCATGTATGGACCAGTTTACCATCAACCTTACTAAAAACAGTTTAAATGGCAACTGGAAACATTTCTATTTGCAGTTGTTTGTTGATGCTGTTGCATTGTGACTTTGCTTATGTGCACTGTAGAAGTATTCTTAACTTACTAGACCTACATGTAACGCAGTGGCTTGCCTATGCTGCATGTGCATTGTACAGTGTGCAAGCTTTGTGACTTTGTCCTCATTTTTGTGTACATTGTGACGTGATTGCTCATGCTTTACGTGTTCCAGCTTGGCTTAGTAGATGTTACATGTCAAAAATGTGTCTGTGGTAGAGAAGCAGTACAGTACTGGATCAAAATTATAACAAGTATGCCGTTATTATTAATGTGAACAGGTCTTTATGAATGACGACACTTGCTGGCAAGTTGGCAGTTTCAAGCCGACTTGATAACACATATTAAAATCCTTGTGTCTAAGGGGTTTTGGAGAGAATAGCCAAAGTGAATGTTGGCTGCGTCACCATCCCATGCTCGACGGACTCGTCTAGTCTTGGCACCCACCATTGTCTAGACAAGAGACATCAAGCAGCAAGGGTGTTAGTCCGTGCACCATGCTGCAGTGATGTTGACAGGACAGATAGGCACCAAACCATTATTTTACCGCTTTATGCAGTGGATGCGGCAGCTTAATTATTTATGACAAAATAAAACAAGTGGAGCGGATATAGCATATTGTAAACACAGAAAATACATTCTGTTACGGAAACTGAATCACATGTTGACTTAACTGAAATATCATTTAGCTGTGACAAGAAATTGATATTTTGAAGCTTGTCTATAGAGTCTGTACACTGGCTATAAACAGAAAAAGAGTACATTGCATGTTTGTCCTATAAATGATCTAAATAGTAAGCCACATATCAGTCACGTTTACACATTACTGAGTCTTTCACATACCATCTAGACCAAACGAAAACAGCAGAAGCTCACACTCAGCCTACTGATTATGTAAAACTGTCTAAAAACGATTAAAACCATCACTGCAGTATTGCATGATCACAACATCCAATGCTAAACAACCAATTTGTATAGATAAGATAAGTAGCATTGTAATTACAGCCTTTGCCATAACTGCATAACTGCAGTAATGGGCACAACTATTTTAAAGTAGTCACAGTAGTCACACTGTAAAAATTAACTGTTTAGTCTGAAAAAAACTAAAAAGCAGCTACTAACTAATCTTAAACTAGACAGTGTTGTCGTTGTAATGCAGTCTTTGCATTAGTGACACAAAGTAACTACACTGTTTCAAAAAGGATCTCCAACATTTTAGCTGCAGTTTAAGCAAATATCTGATTTTAATAATTTTTGGCAGAAAGTTTACCCAGAAATTAACAAATCAACAGAAAAGTGTCTGTATTTTCTCGAACTCCTCTAATGATTCTGCACTACCTGGCAAAAAACAAACAGAGAATTATTATCTTTTCATTTAAATGCTGTCATTACTACTTTACCAGCCAGTCACTGCTTGATGCCTAAATCTTGAAAAGTCTACTAACAGTGGCTAGATTGCTATAGTTAACTGCTAACAGTTAACTACTCCCATCACCGCATAGATTTATAATTATACACATACAAACGGTGCTGGTGGGTTGTGTGTTCAAATTTTTATAGCACTTTATTTCCACTTTCTACCAAATAATAAAAAGAAATGTAAAACTACTCAATTCAGTTTTACCACTTTCGCTCACCAGTTTGTTTTTTTATCAAGGTCGTATTTGGAGTCTTAAAACTGTTTAAGTTCAAGTGACCAGGACCACCAATGATTTAGAGCAGCCACAATATTTAGCAGGTCACTGACAGATCGCTAACAGCGGAAGGTGAAAGAGGAATGCCCAAATTCTCGGTACATCCTGATATTTTTATTGAACATGGACACACACATTTGTTAATCCGGCGCTGTTTTGATCGTATTGGGTCTATGGAAAGAAATTATGGCTGGTTCAGTACTTGGTAGAGTAAAGGAGCGTTCATATCATCTCATCTCATCTGACCTCATCTCAACTAATCTCATTTCATCGGAACATGAGTGGCAGAAAGTGCGCTGTGAAACGACCCAGTTCAGAAGTAGGTTGCGCTGTCTTGTCTGATTGGCTACAGCCATGGCAAACTGGGTCGCTTCACAGCGCACTCACTGCCACTCATGTTCAGATGAAATGACTAGGTCAGTAGAGATGAGTGACATCAGCCCTCCTTAAGGATCAAAATTCATCGGTTCAGTCGCGGTGGAATTGTTGCACAACTTCTTGAACGACAAATCCACAACAAATCCGCGTACAGCAATTCGAACCATTGGAGTCCGAGCCTAAAGAAGACAGATAGGACGAGTGAGAACTGCACTGTAAAAATATATCCGTATATACACGGATATTTCGTGGCGAGTTTTCCATATTTCGACGGAACCGGTTCCGTACACGCTTGTATCCGTAAATCGACGGAATAACGAAGCGCGGGCCCATGCACGTTCGTGCGTGGATACACGGATATTTTTTACAGTGTGTGTGCACAGTAGACGGGTGCTTGTCGGCCCGGCGGGGCCAGCCTCAGAACTGCATGACGACCGACATTCGGCGTTGATAGCGAAGACTGCGACGTCCGACGTCGGAGCCGGACGCGGCGCTGCGACGTCGCGACCACGGCGACCCCGTCACTACAGCGCCTTGTTTCTCTTGACGCCGACCGTCACTACAGCGCCGCCTTCGACGTCCCTCTCGGAGCCGGCCAGCTCGCCGTCGTCACCGGTCGCCTTCGCGTCGACGAGGAACGTCGGACAGAACGGCACGAACTTGAAGAGCGTCGAGCGTCTGATGAACGCCATGCCGCACGGCAGGTCGTAGCATTCGGACGTCGTCGTTCCGGACTCGTCATCCTCATCATCGTGCTGCTGCTGCTGCTGCTGCTGCTGGGTCTGCTTGTGTTCGCCGCGGAGATGCTCCCGCCACTGCGCCATTCCACGCTCCTCCTCCGTACCTGCACCGCGCCGACCAACAACGCCGTCAAACGGCGGCGTTCTGTAACTATACGGCTATACAGAACTTCATATAGCCAATTCACACCGCCCGACGCCGACGTGACTCGACTCAAGTCGTGTTCGGCGGTGTAAACTGCGCGTGTCCGTCGTAACTGAACTCACTTAAAGCAGCGAGGCCGTTCACACTATGCACAGATCGGCGGGTCGTTATCGTTACTTTCACAACCAACCCGCTGCGGATGCGTCGCGCGTAATGTGAACCGTCCTTTACGTTCGCGATGCATCGGCCAACGTTGACGTCAGTAAGCTTAAATTCCACGGAAGCAGTTTCCTCGTAGCATCCTTGTGACATTCTCGAGAGGATGTCTGGCGTGTCAGTGATGGTGTCACGAGGATGCTACGAGGAAACTGCTCCCGTGGAATTCCAGGTATACTCACTGAAGGCCGAAGTCATGTTCGCTGTGGTGTGGTTATTTGACAGCTGACAATCGACAATGTCGACCACCAATGTTGGCCGTCAGTCTCGCCCGTCCATCCGTCACTGTCGGGCTTTACACGGAGATATAACAGGTTCCATGTTTAAACTCAAGTTCAATATGAAAAGGGCCTGGGCGCCGCTTAACACATTGCTCAGGAGCCCCACAAAAGAGTCATCAGCAATATAGGCCTATAAAGAATCATCATTGGGCCATTCTATGGGGCCATAGAATCCCCTCTGTCACGCGTTGTCGTTGTTGTCGTTGTTGTTGTGGACATCGATGCGCAGGCGGCGTGCGACAGTGGCAGCGTGCGACAGTAGCGACACCTGGTGAATGGCAATGTAAAACAGGCGGCGTGCGGCGGCTCGCAGTGGCGAATGGACCCAACATTTTTCAAATGCTTCTTGTATTTAAAAAGTATAGCATACATTTGAGTCGTTTTTGAATGTACTGGGCTGGACCAAAGTAGCACATTACACGCTGTCCAAAAATGTGTTTCTAATTAAGGCTATATAGTCGTCAGATTGTCAGCATATAGCGCAGTTAGCTGCTGCGACAGCGGAGAATCGAACCTGGAACTGTGTTGTCCAGTATGAAGCCAACCACTCCGCCCATAAACATGCTCGTACTCAGCAACACTGTGAAGATCTGATCGGCCAGCTCGCTTCCTGCAGCAACAACATCAACAAGTCGCCGCCCCCGCGCACGCATCGTTCAGTCGTATTCGCCAGGTGGCGTCCAAATGTACCCCCATCTAAATACTCGATCGTATACGTGGTTCCCGTGGCCCTCGCGAGTCAGCGCCGTCATCGAAACGGCATCGATTGCTCGCTCGGTTCAGCCGTTTTTGCAGGGCTCACGGTCGTGCGCACACAGATATATAGACCACGCTACACTGTAAAAAATATCCGTATATCCGCGAGTTTGCCACAGTTAACAGAACAGGTTCCGTATACATTGCAATGTCGGTCCGGGCTTATATCATTATTCCGTCGCTTTAAGGATAGAAACGTGTACTGAACCGGTTGCCGTTAAAATATGGAAACTCGCCACAAAACTATCTGTGGATATACGGATATTGTTGCAGTGTACGTACAGCAGTATCCCGCATCTGTGGACTGAATGCATACGATGTGGGTTAATAATGTCATTCAGCTAGCAATGTTCCGTTCAGTATGGTGTCAACTCGTCAGTAACACTTAACAACAGGAGATACTCCCAGTAATGAAGCCGCAAGAATGCGACAGTCAATGCTTTTATCAGACGCTGCAGCTAATGACGCCTAGGGAACCTATAATACCGGTAGCCTATTACCTTCTCCAGTCACGACTCACCCACTATCAGAACAGAAAGAGCAGTTAACGAAACGTCAATGATGGATAGAAGAGGTTAGGGACTCCAGTACCATCTATGTATCTCTTTAATGTAGGCCTAATTTTCTCCCTCTCTAGTTGAGACTACAGCTCCACTGTAGACCACTTTTTTAAATTTCCCGCGGAAGCATGCCCATTATTGAGTGACAGTGGCTATAGTGCTGCTATTGCTCCTGTTCTCAGCGACTTAACTCCGGCCAATTGGTACTTATATAGGCTACTGTCCTGGGTAGCAGTTTATACAAGCCTGACGCCAGTTAGTGAGCGTCCTGCAGTGCAGACCTGTGTTGATTCTGTCGCCGTTGTGTTTAAGCCACGTCGGAAACGAGAGACCGAAGAACAGAGAGAAGCCGAATATGCACAGATTTCTCGACGAATTGAGGTCGACGTACTGCAGATTCGACACTCCCACTGCAGCGATAATACCTGTTGCAATAACAACAGCGCTTGAAAACTCCGATCGTGCATTTTACTGAACAGTGGGCGTGTCCCATAGGCCAACTACCTCGTCTGTAACCTGCAACAATGCCCAGCTCAGTGAACCGTGCAGCTGCTGGCCAGTGGCAGCTGACGTGGGCAGCGGTCATTAACTGGCCATAATAATGTCCCGCTGAAGACGTACTTGAGTCAATTGTCTCGCCGGCCGTCGTCACGTGTCGCCTGTCCTCGGGCCACGGCTATGGCAGTGTGGATAACTTAGGATAAATTTGGCCTGCCGGGCCGCCAAAGATAGTCAACTTGTACAGCAGCAACGTAGAGTAGACCCTATAGGCTTTAAGGCAATAGGGAAATGATTTAGTCTCTCCAGACTACTTGCCGCGCGCGCTATATATTCTACTGATGTTACTTCTTTTTCTTTTTTTGGGTCCTTTTGGAGATCACAACCAGGCCGAACCTCAAAAAAATTTTAGGGTTAGTAAACATGTGAATAGGAAATCCAGAAAATGCGACGTTACCGTGTCTAGTATATTCTCCAAGGAAACCGCTAAAAAGAACGAGAAGTAGGCCTAACATCAGTAGAATATATAAGCTCCCACGGCTAGCAGGCCGGGCGGCCTAATAATACCACGAAAAATTGACGATATCACAAGCACAGTAGATCAGGTCACGGCATGCAAGCTCATGAATATTAAACAGCTGACAATATTCACCTCACCGAACATGACCAGAAAGACGCCGCCGATGACCGGCTCGGGGATAGTTACGAAGAGCGCGCCAAACTTTCCGATCATGCCAAACAGCAGCATGTAGACCGCCTCGACCTGTATCACTCGACGACTTGCAACCTGAAACATTTTCACTCATTGCCAACAATCAACGCCAGAAAACTGTCTTCGATTGAGGATCGAGGTCCCACCAACCGCTCGTTTCGAACTGAGAGCCTAACCTTGATTCTAACCGATCCGTTCCGCCAGTAGTCGTACGAGGCAGTGGAAGCGTGGCACTACTGCATTTCGACCTTTGACTTTGACCGTGAATTATGAAGTTCGACCTTGACCTCTGACCTTTATTTTCAATCCAAGGAGAGCTATATACACGTACAAAAGGTCAAGGTTAAAAAGTTCAAAAGTAAGAATGAAAAAAGACGGACGGACGGACGGAGGCAATTGCATTACCTGCCCTACTAACGCGGTCGGTAATGGTGACTTTCAAATCTATAGTTCTTATCAGTTCTTCTGTATTATTAGGTGGCATATATCACAAACACTATAATGCAAAGTGGTTCATTCACATACGCATCTTTTGACACAGTGTGTCTGTCTGTCTGTCTGTCTGTCTGTGTTTTGGTCACATTTTATGTGAGTCCGGCAAAAACGCGGCTGAACCGATCGAGAAATCGTTTGCACTGCCGGGGTCGAGACTCGTGTGGGCCAATCACGTATTACAAGGGGGCCCAGATCACCTACGGCAACGGCCAAGCGGCATTTTTTTTGGGGGGGAGGGAGCATGTGCCGCGGCCCATTGTAAAGTATAGCGACTATGCGGTGCTGCGGTGTGGATGTATCATATCTGCAGCTGAGATCTTGCATTCGTCTGCAGTGGGCACTGCAACAGACGAGTCTATTCGCCGCCGCGATGGGTGGCGATACGGCCTGTTACTTTGGACAATCTTGTTAACTTTCATCTACATTTTCAACTTATATTATTGACGCATCTACTTATATAGCCTACCGGCCTATATCAGGTTTCAGATTTTGACTCATTAATCAATCACGTAATCGCTGATAGTGGCACAATTACGCCGTGCTGTGAGTGTAATTGTTTGATTTCAACGAGTCATAACAATGTCGACCTTTGTTATACCGATGGCGCCGACGTTTTCACTGTACGACGTCGTGCCGGAGCCAGTGCCCCACAGTCCGGCAAGAATACAACCAGTTCCTTCCACCAGAATTCCTGACGCAACACACTTCCTCCGTCACAACGCAGATTTTACACCAGCACTACGTCGACAGTAGTTCAGCTAAATTTTTCCCTCTCCACATCTCAGATTTCAGTAGGCTTTGTTTAGACTATAGAACATTTATCAATTGTCACCATGTTAATTATTAAATAATTCATTAAGTAATCATTTTATCAATTAATGAATTAATTAGTCAGTTCATCAGACAATCAATTGATCGATTGTTTGATCAAGTTATTTGATTAACTGAATTAACTAATTTAATTAATTACGTTAATTACATTAGTTGATTAACTGATCAAGGAACTATGTTAATTTAATTAGTTAAGTTAATTAATTAGTTAAATTAATTAGGTAATTAATTAATTAATTAACCAAATTAAGTAAGTAAGTAAGTAACTACATAGCATAACTACTCAGTCAATGAATTAATAAAATTAGTATAGTTAGCCACTTAAATAATTCATTCGGGCAATCATTCATTCATTTGTTAGCTAATACTGAAATAATGACCACAAATTCATCTCAAACGGATGAGAAGCCTACCTCTGTTGATGGCGTGAATTGGTGGTGGAGGGGCACCTGCAAGTCTCGCGCATGCGTAGTAGTCGCCGATGGATTCGATACATCCAGAC
>Ga0209782_1001991_pt1 | contig 11130 bp, 4 predicted proteins | sample WorMetmaBAHAMAS1_FD_187390 | JGI IMG/M metagenome (GOLD analysis project Ga0209782, IMG submission 187390) | Marine gutless worms symbiont microbial communities from Max Planck institute for Marine Microbiology, Germany - Inanidrilus... | ecosystem: Host-associated > Annelida > Digestive system >...
GGAAGATCGCAATTTTGGTTTCAGCAGAGTAATCGGCAATCATTTCTGTACAACATGTAGAAATTTGGTGAGATTCGGTTCAGTGACCCCGGAGTTTAATACATAAGAAGTTGTACAGTTGGCGTCGAAAATTTTTCTTCAGATACGTTCAGTAGGGGGGGGGGCTGCTCAGCAAGGTGGCGATAAGTAAGTAAGAGTGTGTTATTAGTATTCACAAGGGGGCGCCGAGCAGGCTATATGCTAGGCTTTGCCACGGTTTTTTAGTTTATTATTTTTTTTACTATGAGCAAAGCTATCTCGGTATCTGCTGGACCAATTTTCACGATTTTTTCACCAAATAGAAGGTATTTGCATGAATTTTCTCGATCAAGTCCAGATTATATGAGTTCCGAAACAGGATGGGATATCGCTACCTCAATGTGCATGTTAACAGTGCAAAAGATGCCTCTATATCGTGTAAAAATTTCGTGAACTGTGGTCCAGTAACTCCAGAGAAAACGGGGCTCATTTGTGTACTTTTTCTAGGACATGGCAAACAAGTATATCTGTTAATGCCGGTGGACCGCACGACACAGCTTCACGTAAAATCGACCATATTGCACTGCCCGCAAAGTATAATTACCAGGCAACGAGCATCGGTTGATAGCAAATTGCTAGGCAGACTGAGAAATGTCGGTTATTAACACTTATTTGAACGATAATGCTCAAACTCCACTTGGTCGATTTTTTGTCTATATGTTATACAAGCACGTTTGCAAGAAACATGGCGACAAATCGAATCGATAGAGCTTAGGCCTTAGTGTATACGGCAGCTGTAGCGTCGACCGTCGAAAGTGAGACAAACAGCCCGGTGGTTCGTCATCGATTTTATTGATCCCAGCTAGCAGCGTGCGGTGGTGAAATTTTTTCTAAGTCCACAGTTGTGCAGACAAAAATGGGTCACGTGAGCAAAACCACGTCCCTTTTAGGGAGTGTGTCATCCGTGTGGAAAGACTTGATATAGGCTCTCTTTGTAAAAAAATTTGAGAGCTCTAGCTTCAGCCATTCCTGAGATATGGATGGGCACCCAAAATTTAAAACATGTTACGTGACGTAACCACGCCCCTTTCAGGGACGTTTTGTCGTTCGTCGGCTGGGACTAGCTACTATGGAACCTGTAAACCAAAAATGAAGTCTCTATGTTTACTCACTACGTAGATATGAAAGGCGATGAAAAATGCAAAAATTGGGGTGTTTTGGGGGGTTAGGGGTCACCCAAGGTCATCATAAACATAGCCATTCGATATAGCACATACGACTTCCTATTTGACTTTAATAGAAACTATGCGTCCATCTTGTACCGTTTTTGAGTTATAGTGCGTTTTTTGTCGAAAGTGGCGAATTTTAACTCGCCCCACCTGTATTTGTCGCCCCCATAGAGGGTGATGCCATTCGAATTTCGCCGTGAACTTTCGTGTTAGAAAACTAGAGTCACGGGGCTATTGTGTGGCATTATTTGCGTGATTATTTTGCCGTTTTGATACAATACCGGAGTGTGACAGACGCACACACACACACACAGACAGACGGACACACGACGATGGCATATACCGCGCTTAGCATAGCGTTGTGCGGTAAAAACTGGCATATTTAGTCCAATATCTGAGGATATACTGGACCGAATTTTACAATATTTTCACCATATGAAAGCGCTTTGGGTGCACATGACAGAGCTTTACACCTGCCCTTGTGGCTCAGTGGGCTAACGCTCTCGGAGCTGCAGTGCAGTGAGCCTGGCTGGCTGGCTAGTTCAGCAGGGTGTGGGTTTGTCTCCCGTCCCTGCTGGCATGTCGTGTCAGGTTTCTGCATGCTATGAGATTATTCTCGGGCAGGTACAAAGGGTTCGCATGTGTCCTCTTTAAAATGTGACAGGCCATCACACCCGGAGCGGGGGCGACTGGGTGTGGTGAGAACCGCCGGTGTGGACAACAGATGGTAGAGTTCAGCGGTCTTATAGGAAGACCGCCTCTCTGCCGGAGAAACCCGCCGGCTAAGCTAGGCTCTATAAATATATAGTACAAGCCCCAGGGTTAGAGCGGAATAGCGCACTGGGCCAGGTCTAGGCCTCAGTTGTGGCAGTAGGCTGAAGGTACGTCAGAAGACTGCCAACGGCCTACCACCACCCCTGATGAACGAACGAACAACAGAGCTTTACCTCGTTTTCCGATATCTCAAGGTACGTTGCCATGGCAATCAATTGATTTTGGTAAAATGTCCCGACTTATGCCACTTGCATTCTTTGCACTATCGTTCGAAAACGAGTTGCAATATCACTGTCTAAATGTGCGCATTGACAGCAAAGGTGATATGGCTATATCGTGTAAAAATTTAGTGAACTTCTGCTGGGTAACTCCAGAGATAATGGAGCTCATTTGAGAATGTCAGGTATGACACGGCCAAAAAGCTGGCTTTTTAGTCGAATATCTCCAGATATACTGAACCAATTTTCGAAATCTTTTCACCATTTCAAAGTGCTGTAGGTGCAGATGATGGACCTTTACCTTATTTTCCAATTTATCAAGGGATGTTGCCATGGCAACCAAATAATGCTGCTGAATGAAGGAAAACTGTTACTATGTGCATTCTTTGCATGTTCACCAGATGGTCGCATGGTTTTGTTTTGCTACTACTTGCTAGGGAGTGACACTGCGATGCCAAGCGGGCTATACGCTTGGCTTTGCAATGCATTTCTAGTTTATTTTTAATTACGCTTTTTACAAAAAGTGTAAAGTGTGTTGCACCTAACGTAAGTTATAGTATTGTCAACGTGTTTTACTTAGTCCTGGCTTCAATCAGATGACATTGTCTGCTTCTGACAAGATACAGTGGCTACAATTTACAGGTGAGGTGAATAAATTTATAACCTAGCCTGTATGATTAAAGTCACATGTTGTGTGTATTGTAATTAATGCAGGCAACAGGTGATCCGTATTACCTGGAAGTTGGCAAGTCAGTTGTGGAGAACTTGGATCGGTTGGCAAGAGTTCCATGTGGATTTGCAGCAATCAAAGATTTGACAGCAGGAACTCATGAGGACCAGTGTGTTATATCTCACTGTAAATTATCTCTGCTGTAGTGGTGTGTGTATGACAGCGTAGCACAATAGTGCTTACACTGTTGTAAGAACGATCAGCCAATCCTGTGGAGATATGCAGATTTGGGGTGGTCAGAACTTCAAAAGTCCTGAACCGATTGATGAAAAATTTGGTATGGGTGATAACGTCCGTGATAACTCCCACATGCCAATATTCAAATGATCGCTCCAATGGGGGCACTGCAGCATGTGTATGAAATATCACCCTCACATGGTTTTAAGTTTTCCTATCCTATCCTTTTTTGTGACCCCAAATTTTGCGTGCATTTCGAGACCAAACTGCATAACCAATTTTTATGCAGTTTGCTTTGTGTCGCATCAATTCCGAGTTATTGCATTTTTAGAAGGATAAAATGCAGAAAGTTTGTTTTCCCCTATTTTTACCCCAAAAACAGCCCAAAAAGGGGCTTTGATAGGCATTTTCAAGCCAAATGCACAAAATATTCAAACTTTTGTATTACAAAAACTACTGAAGTGATTCCAACCAGATTTTACACAGTGATAAAAAACACCTAATACTCTTTGTAGGTTGTCCCAAAATTTGCTACACAAATTCAAAATGGCGGATTGCCACCATCTTGAAAAAGGATAAATTGCTATATCTTGGCAATGGTTTGATTTCGATCGTAATGTCGCCTCTTAGCGAATACTAAAGAAACACACTTACTTACTGATTAGTGTTATTGTTAACAGCGTAAGCTCTGGGGTTATTGAACCGAATCACACCAAAATTGTACACAATGTAGATTTCATTCTAGTTAATCTTTTGAAATCGGAATTGTGATATTGCAATCCCTTTTGGAATGGCAGCGCGACAAAGGAGAAAAAAAAATCGAAATAAAAGAAATCGACCATATTGCACGATCGATAGCAAATTGCTATGCAGACCAAGAAATGTCGGTTATTACCACATATTTGAACGATATTGCTCAAACTCCACTTAATTGATTTGTTGTCTATCTGTTATACCGCTAACTTTGCAACAAATACAGTGACAAATCGAACCGATGGAACTTAGGCATAAGCCTTAGTGTGGCCTCGAGTGCCGTAGGTGCGATAAGCAGTAGTCCGTCGGCGATGACATTGTTGATCGCAACTCACTGAATGGCGTGGAGAATTGTTTCTAACTCCACAGTTGTGCATACAAAAATGGGTCACGTGAGCAAAACCACGCCCCTTTTAGGGGTGATTTTTCATCCCTTGGCAAGACTTGACTTTAAATGGTTGCCATGGCAGCGTCCCTTGAGAAATCGAAAATAGCTAACTGAGGTAAACAAGCCAGTCCTGAAATTTTTGTGAAGATCGGTCCATTAGCTTCTGAGAAACAGATGTTAGAATGTCGACCATTAAAGAAAATGCATATAAAAAAATAAAGAAAAAACATAAGCAAAATATATAGCCTTTTCGGCAAGTTTGTATGTGTATGGTGATGTGCATTGGTCTTCCCGATCCGACTAGCTACTAAAAATTTGAAATTTTAAAAATCCAAGATGACGTAGGTTGTCATCTTGTAAATTAAATCATTGCATCATCTCCACAAGTTATGTCCCAATTTATCAAATTTTGCATGTTGGTGTAGATTTGGTCTCCAGACCTTAGGCCTAACTTAATTCATAATCTGAATATGTGAAGATAGAGATTTGAAATAAAATTTTAGCATTAAAACAGCGAATGTTTATGGTAAATTCTTAAGTTACAACCAAGTGTAAGATCGACAGTGATAGCTCTAAAACAGCAAAAATCAAAGTAATCACTCAGTTATAATCACAAAACACATGTGCTGGGTTTTACATTTAAATCTAGTAATTGACAGATTCAAATGTTACAGGCAACGTGTAGATGTGACAATCAGATATGATGTTCCGAGTTTGAAATGACTGCAATATTTCAACCAAGAGATGTCATATCTGAGCATCGCATGAACAACCATGCCATTTGTTTTGTTGTGTGACTTAAGTGCTAAAATTTCACATGTAATTAAGTTTTTATTTTCAAAAGTCATGCAGTAGTATAGCTTGATTACATGTTACAGTTACATAATATAAAGGATACAACAAAGTACAAATAATAATCACACATAGCAAGATATTACAGTCCAAAACTTGCACACAGATCAAAAGAATGATTACTGAAAATTCACTAGTCCATAGTAGATTGTTGAACAATATCATTTAGTGCAGAGGTTAGGTCTATGCTTACAGAAACGAGATGTCACACCTGGGTCTTGATGGGGTGCAGGAAGCTGGTGTAAACAATTATTGGCTTTACAAAGTTTTCTGAAAACTGCTTAGTAAAATTAAAACATCTTGCTTGGAGAGTTGGAATACATGCCAAGTAGTTCAAAACATAGAATAAATTTGCAGTGCTAGTGGAAGATCTGAGTGTCTGGAGATCAGCTGTTATTTGCCTATCACAGCACCAAGCGAATATACGAGTAACTGCATGATGTTGCTTGCGGTAAGTAACGCAACTTCTTCGGGTCAGCCGACTGGTGTGACATCGGGGGAGACCCACTGGCAACTGGTGCTGAGGCTCCCCCAACGTTAAACCTCACTCCTACTCGTAGACCTAGTTTATTATACTCTAGCAGCCAAGAAGCTGGATTAGTACAAAATAAAACGTATGCATATAAAATAACAGTAATTAAAAAAATAGCATTATATAAAAGAAGCAATACAGTATGAAATATACTACAAAATACATAAAAACATTATTCTGACCTATTTTGCTAATTTGCAAGTGCATAGTTTAGCGAGTGCTGGTATCTTTTTGTTCTGGAATAGGGGACTGGATATTTTAGGGGGTTACGTAATTTAGAAAGAACTTCATTATTACGTTCAGGTGGGAGAAGAGTATGCAGGCAGCTGTTACTGGAGAATATTTTCCTAAAGAAGGACTGACTGAGTTTAATTCTACGGCTTTTTAAAGATTCCAAATTAGCCAGAGAAAGTGTATTATGATAAGGCATTCCTGTAATTTTGTCACCATAAATGATTCGTAGTGCTCTGTTTTGATAGGATTCCAGTTGGTCGCTTAATGCAGAGGTAAGGTTGTGATTCCAGACAGTGCATGCATATTCCAATATGTGTCGAATTACTGTGATGTAGAAGTAATGCAGATCTTGTATTGATAGGCCAGTGCGTGTTTTCTGTGCTAGGCTAGTGGAAGCCCCGACATTACCGTGGGCTCTCACTTCCTGGTCAGGGAGGCTGGTGGAGACACTGACAGTAGTGTAGGCCTCCGCCTCTGGGTCCGGGATCTCTGTGATGTCTCCCTTGGCACTGACGTCAAGGACTTACTGTAGCGGGCTGGCAAACAGGGCCCTCAGGGTAGCCCCACTTTGTTCTGAAATAGCCGGGTTGAGATGGACCTCCCCTGGAAGGTCTATCATTCCAACTAGCTGGCCATTACCTGACTCTGGCCTTTAGACACCTGCCCCTCCACAGGCCCTTCAGTGGTAGCATGGCTGGCGAAAGTTGAAATGGAAGGTTCCTCGCCCAGGGTCCGGACATCTTCAGGGAGGATGGACTGGGACCTTAGGTGTTAGCCCTCCATGGCATTGGCAAATTACTAGGGAGTGTGCATACTATCTACCTAAGTCCAGAAAGGACTACGATCTAGGTCTATGTCTGTGTGTCTACAGTGTGAGCCTATATACTTAGGCTAAGTATATACCAGAGATATGTACACTCAACACCAGAGTATAAGGATAAAGGACAACTATCTTTATTGGCAATCACCGGTCACATTTAACTATTGTTAAAAGACTGCTGGAGGGATTCCAATAGGAACTCAATCTAAGAGGTATCCTGATGGGAAGGTAATCTAAGGCAATCTCTAACTATTATGTTAATGTACTATAGGCCTATCTCAAGTATACTCAGTGTATAGGTGAGGTATAGGCAACCTATACTCAGTATAGCTATCTGCTACAGAGGGAAAACTGGGCGGAAATGGAAAGGACTCGAAGTAGTTAGATAAAGCCGGTTGTAGACCACCACCATCTTTTTATTTTGGAGTGCAAAGAATATCTAGTTTCTTCTAAAGAATATCGTTCTTAAAATTAGCAATTTTAAAAATTTTAATTTTAATTTTAATTTTTGGGCAGTTTTTGAAAACTTAATTAGTGGTGGGCAGTATTGAAAATTGAAAATGCGTGGACATTATTCTTCACTATTATATGTTGTATATATTATATGCGTCTGGCTACTTCCAGTTGTGCTACCATCAAAGAATGTCTAATAATTTTACCATAAAATAAGTAAGTAAGCATTATTCCCCACTTATTCGCGACGATCCAGCCTGTTGGTGGTGCCACATGGCGAATACGTTTACTTACCAAAAATTATTTTTTGCTAGCATTTGTATCGCATATTAAAATAAGTAATTGTTTTTCCTATTCATTTCACACATATGCTTGTGTTTGTTTATTTTATCGCTTCCATTGTCACGTGTTGTTCTATTTTTATACACTACATTTATTGATTTTTGTTCGTTTGCTTGTTTGTTTGTTTGTTTGTTTGTTTGTGTGTTTTTATGTCTGTTTAATTTGACTATTGAAGACAGACAAAGATATGGCGAGTTTATTAGTTTATTGTTGTACACCAACAACATCAAAAGCATTAACTCCTAAACTACTGTGGACATCAAAATCGTTAATGCTACAACTACAGCATACAACATCAAAATCGATATTGTCCGACAAACAAACAAACAGACAGTTACAAACTACTACTACTACTACTACTACTACTAACTGACTAACTAAACACCAGTCTGATCACTATACAGACCATCATTCAGTTCCAGTTGTTGACGAATTTGAACGGATTGCAGCTGCCGAATGTGACTCTCCCCGCATTTGTTTGGTGCGATCCATCTTCGTAACAGGGTCGCGCACACGACAGGCTCGGAAACATCTGACTTATTGTCGGTATCGCGATTTCCATCATGTTATGCCATTCGTCCAGTCTCAACACTATGCCGTTTCTACTGGGTCTCTCCAATCTTGGCGCCGACAATCCGTAAGGCATGAAATATTTTCTTATTCTGACAAGTGAAACAGTCATTGACCGACACTAAGAAACCGTCGCCAGTGTATTGGCGATAAGCCACTTCGCGAGTTTTCCGATTCAGCTCCTTTGCCTCTTCGTCGACTGCCAGGAAGTGCGCCGAACGATTCTGCGAGAATGTCATCTGATGCTGTTGTTCGGACATCGCTCAGTAGTGCTACAGTAGCTGCATGTATATCCGCCTTTGTTAACTCGTCCAACTGATGTGACTGTTGTTGCTGTATTTTCGGTAGTTTCGCCCCCGTTGTCGTGCTTTTCTTCCCTCTCTTTAGTGTTGCTGCCGCATCTGTTGTGGCAGCTGCTGCTCTTATCAGTTGTTATCGGTCGGTCGCATTCAAGTTTTATTGCCGAAGACATGACTGAAATTTAACTATGACATCATTTTTTACCTAATAATATTCGACAGTTTCGAATTTTAAAAGAGGACAATGGAACTGATGGACGGTTGACCTAGTTAGTGGGTGGTTAACGGTTGTGTGGCGGCAGACGGTAATAAAATCTGAGAGAGACGACATAAAAAACATACACCGCCATGACAATGAGTGAATGGCAGAATAGAATCATCAATTTTGCAAAAATATTCGTTTCGTATAGATTTTCAATCTCTGTGATGCAGTATTGGTTCGATGATTGTCGATAACTGTTGAATTCTACGTTGAGATGATCGCACGCGACATGCATCCACATCGACAACCTGTCGACACCACAGCAGTCCTCTCAGTCTTCTGTTAGATACACAGTGATGATGTGGTTAAATGCATGATGTGACGATTAGCCAATTTCGTCTTCCGTGGCATCCAGATGGACGTTGATGGGATGGCGATAAGGTGGATGACAATCGTCCGCCAGCACTGGAGCCTCATTGCGACATGAAGATTCATATTCCAGCCGATAGTGCTCCAAGGCCAGACATCATTTCTAATAGATTTCCTTTATCAGCTGGAGATGATATTCTTTTTCAAACTGTCTCAAATCTTTGTGAGTTCCTCGATCTGAGTATTTTCACTAAGAAATCCATCTTTGCAAAGCATCGACTGTGAACGAATGTGCACGGAACATGCTATTTATTCTCTTGATACTGTTGCGACGTCGTTACAATATTCAAAACGTTATTTGCCCATCACCGACCGGGTAGTAGTGCTCCGTCTGAGAGATAACAGCTGCTGTTGCTGCTGCTGCCACATACCGTCGTCCTTTATACACTTTGTCTCAAAAAACGACATTGACATTGCTAACTATAACAACGTACATCAACCAATTTTGGTTATTTTTGGCAGAGGTTGCTGAGTAAGTATGCTATTGAATGGTGGTATGCTATTCCACCTCACATAACTAATGTCTCTGCACTACCTGGGGAAACGTGAACTCCGGAAATTGGGTCTTTTCAGTCATGCTCGGAAAGAACATTGCTACAGCTTGGTACATCTTCGACACTCAACAAACAATTTTGATATATTTTGAAGACAATAAGGTTGTATTATGTGCAAATAATTATTATTTCTGTTCTGGCCATTTTTGTAAAACACCAGTTCGTCAACAAGATCAGTGCGGATGATGCATCATCTGGCACTGCCGGAAGGACGGTCAACCAACTCAGTAACCCGTAGCTATTGCAACACTTGTAGATGCTGCTAACATTCCAGCCTTTGTTGGGAAACTCTCTGACTAAATGCTTATCATTGTAGCCTTTCAACTCAAACAAATTTTTAATCAGAATCTATCTTCTTTAGTAAACAGCATGTTTACAAACAACCAATGACGTCAAAAATATTCCATTTTCGCCTTCATAATCTCGCAGCTAATTAACAACGTAGTAGCAAATGGAAATGACACATTAAATAGGCTTGTGATAGCTCAAGCTCCGTAGCTATTTTCTGCCAAAAATTATTAAATTTGGTTAATGAATGTTGATGATACAGCAAGCCAAATCAGTGTCATTTTCGGTATACAGCATGACTGAAGAAACCCAATTTCTGGGGTTCATGTTTCCCTATGTAGTGCAGAGACACTAGTTATGATAGGTGGAATAGCAAATCACCATTTAATAGCACGCTCACTCGGCAACATCTCTGCCAGAAATTACTAAAATTGGTTAATGTGTGTTGAAGTTATAGTGTGCTACATCAGTGTCATTTTTAGAGACACAGTGTAGTTACGATGTGCGCCTAAGTGGGAGGGCATGCAGTGGTGGGTGGTACAGCAGTAATAATTACTATAACGACGTGAGTCACACGTTTGCATGGCTCACACATGCATGCACGCGTTAACTAACACCTGTTGGCATTCCAGAGAGTCACTTGAGTGCATGTCTGCACAGGTCCATCCTCCACATACTGAATATCGAATATTATTGTCGCTATCCATGAAATTATTGCCTACCTTCCATGCAAACTCCATATCGGCGGCGTTGGTGGCACTATTGCTGTGACGTAAACGTTTCAGGGACTCAGTAACGAGCATCGTTAACTTATCTTCCATTTCCGACGTACAGTAAGTAGTCTAGCCACATGACACGGTCGTTCAGTTCAGTTCGCCTGTCGTTCGTCCACCGTTCACTTGGCGAAACGTCTAATTTTTAACTCATTTTGCGTTTTTGCGCTGCTGCTTCCATTACTGCCAGCTTTGCTCGTGCTGGTGGTGATTGATCTACACAACAAGGTTGGTGTGAACATTGGCATGACGCGATATGCCTGCTCAATTATTGTACGTTATTGTGATAACCGTGCAATATTTGAGTGGGTTTTTTCGTGTTACATCACGATGATCAATGAAGATTGTTGACATGACGCTACATTTTGATTATGCCAAGTAATTGGTGGCGTTGGCTCAGTGGTAGAACGTCGGTCTTTGGCCGACGTACTTTCCCTGTCCTGCGCCCGACCTGCAGCTGACAGATGTTGGTCGAGCGTTGTGACTTGGCTATAT
>Ga0209782_1001992_pt1 | contig 11130 bp, 7 predicted proteins | sample WorMetmaBAHAMAS1_FD_187390 | JGI IMG/M metagenome (GOLD analysis project Ga0209782, IMG submission 187390) | Marine gutless worms symbiont microbial communities from Max Planck institute for Marine Microbiology, Germany - Inanidrilus... | ecosystem: Host-associated > Annelida > Digestive system >...
GAGGGGAAAAGGGACGGGAGGGTAGAGGACACATCCTGTCCCCCCAGAATTCCACACAGATTTACGCCTATGGTGATCAGTGGCGTGTGTGTGTGTGGTGGGAGGTCTGTGTGTCCGTACTCTAAAAGGAAAATGACTGGAGCTACATGTATCACCACATAAATTGGTAGACATAGCCTACAGTGCATTGCAGTTGCTCGGCGTTCACTGACCCTGAAGTCAAAAGGTCAAAATTATTTACGTGGTAATCATATGCACTGACGGTGTAGGCCTATGTATGTCGAGGACTGCTTTAATTTGGAATTTCTAATTAACTCAGTTTTTACCTCAACGCCACGTAGGCCTACTTATTCACTTCAGAACTTATGTGGCTGTATACTTCAATGCAAATAGTCAAGCATACATGTATATCCCATTATATGACCATCTAAAAATTGAATTGCATAATAAACTTTCATTCATTGGCTTTTATTCTTTTATGCACAGTTATGACTACCATATTTCATTTGGCATTGTACCGTGTTAATTATCTAGCAATGTATTATCTTTTTATACGTCATGATATAGGCGTTGATCCCGCCATGATCCTCGGGTGCAGACTCTCACATTGACCATTTCAGTTGTGAGTCCTTAATGGTTTGGACCCTCACGTATAGTAGCCTATATTTCAAACTAGAACTAGGCCTAGTCTGTATAGTCTATCCCTTTTGTGTGTATTTTCCCAGGTAGCCTAAGCTTATAGTTTTATAAATTAAAGGCTCTAGTTGCTGCTCAGATGCACTTCAGAATACTATAAACACGTCGTGATGAGGTCGGTGGACGACGTCGGTGGGACGTCCTACACGTCCCGTGCTAATTAAGCGGTACGCTGGCGCTGCTCGACGTGCGGCGCCAGCGTGCCGTTCAAATAGCACGACGTGTGTGACGTCCAACCGACGTCGTCACGACGTCGTTAGTAGACTCCAACCAGACAGACCAATTTGGGCTGGTCTGTTACGTCCCGACGACGTCGTCTGTTTGACGGGTGATGTCCAAACTGACTTTGACAGCATCAAGCATAGAAGACTATTTGACAACTTGGCTCCATATGGACTCGTCGTGGGAGCTTACTCGGCTTATGGCGCTCCGTCAGGCACCTAACTGGATTTGGTCGTAAGCATGTATTAGGCTGCTAGGCTCGCTTATTAAACTCTAGGCTTTCCAGCTTCTAGCCGAGTCCCCTCCCCCCTCCACACACACACACACACTTTCTGTCACATGCAGTGCCTACTATAAAGCTATCTTCCACATCTGAAAGAATTTGTGCCTTATTTGCACTTCTGTTGGAAATTACTTTTACCCCCTGACTGATTGATGACTCTGCCCTTGACCTCGCTGCGGGTTCCTATTAGCTTGGGCTGCATACTCACCATCCGAGCCCCTCACTTTTAAGTCAAAATTTATGCCTATTGTATTTGGGGGTAATGGAACAAGAGGGCCTAGCAGTGGCTAGGATAGAGCGAGATGACCCCTCCTCTTCCACCAAAAATCCCGGCATCATCCCATCCGACGATCCGGGTGAGGCGTTGTCAGTAAGTAGCAAAGATATCCATCTCTCCAAGCATGCAAAGGTATCTGGGATCCATAGCACCCTGTGACCACAATGCACAAACGTCACAGACAGGCGGACAGACAGACGGACACTGACATATACACTGTACGTAGTAGCATAAGCGCGAGATGCATAGGCCTGGCCTATATATTACATCTCGCGCTAAAAATTCCTATAAGAGCAGTTGTACGATGCAAACTGCACATGCACATGGTCGTGGCGTCCAAAATCCGACCATTGGAAATTGACACATTTGCTATCCACGTCGATAGTAGACCTACTAAGACAAGACAGCCTGACAAGAGGACACCAAGTCCAGCACCGCACTGATATGACTGCAGTCCGTCAATGCATTGGCAGTTGGCATATTTTCTATTTGTGGCTGCCGAGTTTCTATTTATAGCGTGGCGGCGAGTAGTTGCGCACGCGTAATGCGGTGACGTCACTGGGCGGCCGGCACTGGGCTAGCAGCGCACTGCGTCGTGTGTGTGTGTGTGTGTGTGTGCGTGCGTGCGTGCGTGTGTGTGTTGTGAATACTGACGACACAATTTCGTGTTTATACTCTTTTTACTAGGTCCATTATTATCGTTACGTTCACCTGCTAGACTTATCAGCTACTCGCGAATTTTTTGAGCTTCAGCTGTAGTTGGAAGCTGCGAAGTATGTATTACGACGGACACAGACAAATACCCAGAATTTTTCTGGTATGTGTAATTTCATGAGTCAACTTTAGTTGTCTCTGGCCACCAGTCGCGGAAGAAAAACGTTTGCTGTCGGTAGTCTGCCACGGATAATGTCAGAAAAACTAGTTTAACAAAAATTTTGTTTGGATCTGCAAGGTTTATACGGGGCTGTTTCTAAGGTACGGGTTCCCGTTTTACCCTTCCTTGACTCCGTTATGGTTCGCGACTACTGGCTAACACGGTCAATTGCAGTGCCCATACCAGAATGGACAGACAGAGGGTATGGGCTCCAGACTCCCAAGCTGGTGCCGATAGCCGAATTAGCGCAAAATTTTTTGTCCGCAAAATTTTTTTGCATATTTGAATAATACACTCAAAAATCAACTCTACAATGAACTGCGTGATGTGTTATTTCGGTGAATAAAGATACTAAGTTCTGCAGGTTTTGCTTTCCTTGAATGATGTAATTTTTACTGGACGACACTATGCTAGTGCGGTATATGCTGTCGTCGTCTATATGTCTGTCACACGCCTGTATTGTATTAAAACAGCTAAATGTAAAATCACAAACAACGCCACATGATGGCCCAGGAACCAGTTTTTTTGATGCCAAATATCTTGGCAAAATTCAAACGGGGTAACCCCCTACGGAAGTGACAAATGCAGGTGAGGTAGATTAAAATCGGTCACTTTCGACAAATTACAACTGGTAGAAGATGGATGCATAGTTTCTGTTAAAGGTGAATAGGAAATCGTATGCACTGTATTGAATGGTTATTTTGGCGATGACCTTGGGTGACCCCTAACCCCCCAAACCACTTACAGTTTCTACATTTTGTATTGCCTTTTATATATTCGTAGTGGGTGAATGCCATTAAGTGAGAACAACAGTGCTATCGACAGTGGACTTCTGTTGCTCACACTTTCGGCAGTAGATGCCGGTGATGCTATACACTACGGGTCAAGCTTTCATCTGTTTGATTTGTCACTGTATTTGTTGCAAATTGACCTAGTGAATTTGAGGCTCAGCATGCTTATATGTGCTAATAACTGAGAGGTCTGTGTAGCAATGTGTTTTAAGTATCGTTTGCAGCACTTGATGCCTAGTAATTACACTTGCCATCAGCGCGATATGGTCGATTTTGGCGTGAGTCAGTGTCTCATAGTATATCGGCGTTAGCAAAGCTTCTTGTTGCTAATGTGATATGATTGTGATTCGTGACTTCTTTCTGTCCAAGGGTAGTCAACACTCAACAGTTAACAACACATTTTGCTGTTATTTTTGCTGACTTGTTACACAAGTTGTTCGATGTATTGAGATGAGCATATTGGTCTCTGTCTGTCTGCTTCAGAAACCACACTGCCAAACTTATCTGTTGATTGTTGCCATGGTTTGTTTCTCCTCTGGCAGCAGTGTGATATGTTTTGTATCTCCTTTGTTTTGTGAATGGCATCATGTTTTCACATAATGTACATTATGGCATATTATGCATATTCCTAAGCTGCAAGTAGATTAACTATTTATTATTTATTGTTCATATTATGTTATATTATAACTTACGACGCACTGAACACCAACTTATACGACGCAGTGTGGCGAACACACTTGCAGGGACAGGGAGACTGCGTGAATTCCAGTGACCTGGACATATAGGCATACATCATCTCTGGATTTGGCAGCTGCTGCTGTCTCATTGCTGCAGCCGACGGGCGGTGATCACATCCCTCTATGATAAGTCACCAGCGCCACTTGGTGGCTGCTGTTCTGCCATGAGTTGGCAACCAGGGGTAAGGCAAGGATCACAGCACTGCAGCTGTGCATGCCTATACATCTACAGGGTGTGCCAATAAAAAACAGTCCACCAGAAAAATGCTGTATTTTAGCCATGGCAGTATGAAATTGAGCCAAATTTCAGATTTTGTAGGTGAGTATTCACACAACATATTATGCGAATTTTATTAAAATAACAGATACAGTTCCTCAGATACAGTAGTTTAAACTTTAAAGTTCACTTTTTCAAATGACCATGCAGTTGCACATTGAATATGCACGAATGGCAAATCAAATTTTTATAGCTTTTTATCAACAGTTCAAATGTTTCAATCATGAATGTTAGATGCCTATAGCTGACTCTGTATTTCAACAGACTGTTCTCAATGTCAGTGCCCAGCAGTTGCAGCAACATACGATCAAAATCTGTTCCAAAATGATACAAATTGTCTTATCAACGAACTCGTGAAGCATTGCATTCTGTATCGCAGACAAAATGCTGTTTTATCTTGGCATTACGTTGTCTGGCTTTGGTGTGTGTCTTTCTATAGTGTTCCAGCATAGTACCTCACACATGGTAAACCATTGGCACATCCATATGGTGCATGCCATTTTCTGTTATTTTTATACAAGAATTGCAGTTTAGTTACTGGTTCACTTAGAAAACTTTACTTTTAAGTTCAAATAGTTGTAAGTTTTAAACCATAACAAATATTGTGACGAAATTTGCTGCATATGTGGTGCGAATCCTCCTCTGTGAAAGCTGTAAATTTGGAAAAAAAAACTATTACAGTAACTGATATAATGAATTTTTCCTAAGGGATTGTTTTTATTGCCACACCATGTAGTGTTACAGACAGGACGGACACTGCGATTAAATAATAGTGTAGGTATCAAAATTCTATGATTACTTATAATCCTAATGGTTTGATATATTCCGAATGGTGTTGAAAGCATTGATAAATGCCGTTCATGGGCAATTAAATTGCATATTTTAGTTGAACTGGAGGTATTATATCAACCAGAACAAAGTTTAATGGAAATTGCTAAGAATTTCAACAAGAGGCTTAGTTGTAGTTTATGATATTGAATTAAGGACAATTTATAGCTAATAGACTTTTTGAATGTAGGGATATAGTTAACAGATAACAGGATGCTATGCTGCTTTCCTGTGTCTCATGTACGCTGTGTCTCAAAAAAGGATCCCCATCATTTTTAGCTGTAACTCGAGTAATCCAACTTTCACAATCTTTGGCACAAACATTACTGAGAGATTGAATCAGAAGCTGATTTATTTTTCCAACTCACCTAAATAGTGTTTCTGCAGTACCTGGTAAAACACAGAAATAGCATATTCAGGAGCAAAAGTACACTTTGCTGCAGCAGTTGGGCTGTGTTGCATGCACAATGCTATGTGCTGTTTTCCTAAAAAAATAAAGTTAATTTATGCTGCAGTCTATTTGATAGCAGCTAGCATTTTTCACAGTAGGATATCCCAGTAATACTGTTCATTCATTGGCTTTCATTCTATGCTTGTCAAAGGAAGACTTCCATTGTTGACATTCTGAGTTGACAACTGAAACTACAACAGACTTGGTAAATGCTGATTCTGCACATAACAGATCGCTGAATGCTCTGTTCTGTTTCTTGATGATTTGATATTGTTTGATGCACGCTATTGATTGTTTTATGAACGTGGGCTAGTTTGAATGCAACCTGGTGATAATTTTATTGTGTGGTGCGTGTTTTCTTGCAAAACAACATACTGTGTTTAATGGAAAAGATGCATTTTTCATCATTTGTGTTTCACCAGGTAGTGCAGAAACACTATTGAGGTGAGGTAGAAAAACAAACCAACTTTTGATTGGCAGATCTCTCACTAATGTTTTTGCCAAAAATTATGAAAATCGGTAATGCTTGGTCGAGTTAACAGCTATAAATGTCCGGGATCTTTTTTGAGACACATTGTAGCAGACAGATTTGATTGTTTTGTGAATGAAGAGTGGTTTATCTACGACCAGGCAGTAATTGTCATGATTCATGTCATTTTGTGTGTTTGGTGGCAAGGCGACTTACAACATGTCAGCGAAAAGATATATTTTTAGTTTTTCTTATTAATCAGATTGTGCAGAAATACTGGTTATGTGAGATGAGAAAATAAAGCATGTTTTACTGCGTACTTTCTTAGTAACGTTTCTGCCAGAAGTCATCAAAATCTGTTCATGCATGTCAGAGTAATAAAAGTTCAAAAATGTGAAGTATTTGAGACCACAATTTCTTCTTAAATAAATGCTTTATTTCTTCTAGCTCCTACTCCTTCAGGTAATTTAGTTGTATTTTTTTTATTTTTTGAAAGTTAGAACTGTTCAGTGTTCATTGGTGTTATGTTGCATAGTGGTATATAGCAACATTGTATGGCCTTTAGCAGTGTATATTACTTGTACCCTGTGCTGACTTGCTGTTTATAAATCTGGTGATGCGCGCTTGCGTCCCAGTTAAGTTCAGTGTCTGCTCAAGACAATGGCTGTCGCCGTGGTCTGTCTGTGTTAGTCAATTTATGGTTCTGTTGCTTCGACCAGGCACACACGTTTATTGCTCTCGCCTTTGTTCTCTGCCCGTTGCCCTCACCAGCTCTTGTATGTTGCCAGTGAGACTGAGCATTATGCTGGTGAAAAATACACTGTGGCTCAAAGAAAGTATCCCGACATTTTCTTCTAACATTTATTTTTTTTTATTTTCTCACCTAACTGGTGTTTCTAATTTGCTACTTGCAGGACAACCAGAATATGAAAATCACGTATTCATTCACTGAAATGCTGCTTTTCTCGCATTAAGCAGTAGCTGTTTGATTTTTGTTTAAAGTTGTTGGTGCATGACTGTGACAATGCTTTACAGTGCTATACAGGGTGCGCCAATAAAAAAACAATCCCCTAGAAAAAGTGCGGTATTTCAGCCACGATAGTACGGATTTGAGCCAAACTTTCAGACTTTGTATGTGAGTATTCACACAACATATACTGCAAATTTTATTAAAATAACTGATATAGTTTCTCAGATACAGCAGTTTAAACTTTAAAGTTCACTTTTTCAAGTGAACATGCGGTTGCACATTGCATATGCACGAATAACAAATCAAATTTTTCACAACTTTTAATCAACAGATAAAATATTTCAATCATGAATGTCAGATGCCTATAACTCACTCTGTATTTAAACAGACTGATCTCAATGTCAGTGCCCAGCAGTTGCAGCAACACACGAATCGAAATCTGTTGCAAAATGATACAAATTTCTTATCAATGAACTCGTGAAGCAAATCATTCTGTATCGTCGACAAAACGGTCTTTCATCTCGGTATTACGTTGGCTAGCTTTGTCATGTGTCTTTAATAGTGTCACAGCATAGTATTTCACACATGATGATCCATTCATACATCCATATATGGTGCATTTTCTGTTATTTTTACATCAGAATTGCAGTTTAGTTACTGGTTCACTTAGAAAACTGTACTTTTAAGTTCAAATGGTTGTAAATTTTAAACCACAGAAAATATTGTAACAAAATTTGCTGTGTATGTGGTCCGAATCCTCCTCTGTAAAACCTGTAAATTTGGTGAAAAAAATATATTACAATAACTGAGATAATAAATTTTTCCTAAGGGATTGTTTTTATTGGCGCACCCTGTATATGCCTTTCTAAATTTGTTGTAATCAGTGCTGTGAGATGTTTTGCTGAAACATGAAGTTATCATGGACAGCAGATAACATTTAGGACTAGTAATACACCGGAGTGAATCATTCCTTGCTCCAAGAATATTTCCATTCTAGTTGTTGGGAATTATGATTCTACTGGCTTTAATCGGTTGCCTAATTCTTATGTGCAGCAGTTTATGCCAGTATTTCTTTCAATTATATGCGTGCTTGCTCAAATTAAAAATTAAAAGTGTCGGGAAAAGTTTTTTTTGTGACAGCGTGTACATTGAGATGTGGTGTGTGAGTGAGAAGCGTATCATCACTGGTGAGTGATGTTGCGACTTTGTTGTCTTCGCTGACACTGTTATTTGTGTTTTGCTTTCTGCATATCGCCGCCGTCGTTGAAAAGTAGAGTGAGTGTTTGTTGCTGTTGTTGTTGCTATCAGTATTTGTAAGTAAAGTAAATCTTACTGCTCGTTTTCCGCTGCAATGTACATTTGGGCAACGATGGTTGTTCGAGCAGGATGTGAGGGAATACTCTCAGAAGAACTTATCTGTGCTGTCACTTATGCACAATATGCTGACTCACTTACCATGGCACGACAGCACTTGGTTACAGTTTTTCGTGTTTTTCTTGCCTTTTTCTTAACTAACTTCAGTTTGTTTGTGTAGATGTGAAGTGTTCAGTTGTGAGTGCCTGGGCAGTCAGTTGCTGTGAAATTACTTTGGTTAGGTATACTTGTGTGTTATGTGGCTGATCACATGTATTCAGTCATTTTGTAATGCTCGGCAAACATGCTGATAGTGCTGTATGTTTTGCTTGCATAAATTTCTTTCTTCTTTTAAAGATCGTTTGGAGACCAATTAGCTCAGGATCTACTTGACCGATTTTCACGATTTTTTTTTCCAAATGGTAGTATTTATTTGTAAATGATCGATCTGGACCTCTTTCCGCTTCCTTAAGCGATGTTGTCTTGGCAACCAGTTTTGGGAGAAATTGGCAAACTGACCTTCATTTGGCAGGCTGGAGTTCCAAAATATTAGAATAACGCATTTGTGATTCAAAAATATTCAGTGGCAATATTTTAGTTACATTCTCTGCAAATTTGATGTGATCGGTCCAGTAATGCCAAAGATTACAAGGGTAACAACCAAGTTTTTGGACAACACAGCAAAAATGGGCATATCCCACTGAATACCTCAGAAAGTATCGGGCCAATCTTCACCAATTTTTCGGTGTTGGTAGACATGTGCGTGGAAATTATTAAATTGACATTCATTTTGCGGTAGCCCAACGGACGTTGCTATGGTAACCAATTAATTTTTGGATATTTTTGCCAACGTCGAAATTGACCGCCTTCACTCTTTGCTTTGGCGTTCGACAATGGATTGGCTGATCGTTAAGTGGCTTTAAAAGATGACATGGCAATGATTCATCATGTAAAAATTCCGTGTACTTCAGTCCAGTATACCGAGAGATTATGAGGTGACAAATTGTAACTTTTTGCGACGGTGCGGCAAAAAACTGAACAAAAATTGGCATATTTCGCCACAAATATCTCCTCAGCATTTACTGGACCGATCTTCACCAAAATTTCATAATTGATAGCCACACTGATGGGCTCACTAAGCTGCATTGGTTTCACGATCGCCCAAGGGACGTTGCTATCACAAGGGGCGTTGCTATGGTAAGCAATAAATTCTTGGGTGCCATTTGCAGACGTCGAAATTGAACATCTTCACTCTTTGCTCTGCGTTCGACAACGGATCAGCCGATCGTTAAGCGGCTTTACAATATGAAATGGCGATGTCTCAGCTACATCATGTAAAAATTTGGTGAGATTCGGTTCAGTGACCCTGGAGTTTTTGACCTCAGAATGTGTACAGCGTTGTCGATAAGTTTACCACGGTTAGTTCAGCTATATTTGCTTGGGGCGGGGCTGCTAGGCAAGGCACTGCGGCGATCAGTAATTGGGACAATGGTCGCCGTCTGGTCGACGTGTGCACTGGATGTTGCTGATGCTGTGGTGGTTGTGCAGATGTGTGGCTGACGACTGTCGAGTGGCTGGGTGATGAGGATGGCTGGTCAGTTCTCCGAGCAGGTGCCCGTCGTGGTGGACTGGTTCAACACGTGGACCGACTGTGAGAAGGTCGTGGCGCTCTACTGCCTGCTGCGCAAGCTGCCGCCGTCACAGACCAAGTTCCTCTCGCAAGTTCTGAACCAGATCGTGGCCGGCTGCTCGCCCATCGACCTCGAGGAGCAGGCCAACGATCCAGGTCCGTCCGTCTGTCTGTCTGCCCTCCTCGCACTGCTTCTCTATGTCTGTCTCTGTCTGTTTGAGTGAGCTCAATGTACGGCGTGTTTCTAAGATTCCACTAGCAATGATGATTGCTGGGAGGTTGGGAAGGAAAATAATCAGAACCGTTCTGTGCTGTATTGTGTGCGATAGTTGTACACGTGCACATTTGACCAGTTCTTAAACTTGGATATTGGTTTAGGTTTAGCTTGTGTTTTTTTTGTGTTCATTTAGCTTTAGCAATTTGTATGTTTTAGTTGCCTATTAGTACGTAGATCATGAAGGTTCTCCGAGGGTGATAGTTAAGCGCCTAATCTCTGAGACATACAAACGTCGATAGAGCAGTTGTTGTGGAATGTGAAATATATGTTGCATAGATACTAGTCGTCACTCCGGCAGTCTCCGGGTCTTAGTTCTGGGGACATCTAACCCAATTTTTTCAGATATGGCAAAGAACAGTTTTACTGTTAATATCGCCAGTGGCGATATTAACATCTAGAGCAATATTCTGAGAGGTGCATCAGCCAGCATTGTCAGTCATATTCGCCAGATGGCGCCAGCAGTCCGAGAACGGGCGACTCAGGCTGGGACACGTTCCATCATTTCTAGTTGCGTCATATATTCCAGTGTTGCATGCTGTTGTGATGTTGGGTGGCGTTGTGGCGTAACGGTAGGGTGTCGGATTTGCGATCAAGAAGTAGCGGGTTTGATCCGCGGTCAGGGCGCAACTGCTTAACCACTCTGGGCAAGTCGCTCACACCCACTTGCCTCGACGCCGACAGTCTTCGTTACTGTATGGAGTTGTTAAACGGGGTGCCTTTACCATACCTTTGTTGTGATGTGTTGAGTTTGTTCAGTTCCAAGCCAGGAAGAAGAACTGACCTGTATTGTCTGTAGTAGTACTTAACTCGGTGGAGGCTGGCGGTGAAGTAGGTCTGTGTGTGTGTTCAGGGTTCGTGAGTTCGCTGAGTGTGTCGGCGGCGGCAGCGTCTGAAGCCGGCGCGGAGTGTCGAGGCGCCGTTCGGGACGTCCAGACCGGCCGCCACATTCGATGCTCGGCGGTGGCTGCGGCGGCGGCGGAGGCGTCCATTATTAA
>Ga0209782_1001993_pt1 | contig 11129 bp, 7 predicted proteins | sample WorMetmaBAHAMAS1_FD_187390 | JGI IMG/M metagenome (GOLD analysis project Ga0209782, IMG submission 187390) | Marine gutless worms symbiont microbial communities from Max Planck institute for Marine Microbiology, Germany - Inanidrilus... | ecosystem: Host-associated > Annelida > Digestive system >...
GTTTTGGTATATTTTTTTTATTTTTTTTTTGTTTTATGAACTTTGATGGTTGGAATTTACTTTCAGTACAACAAACATCTGTTTTTATGTCTTCGGTACTGATACAAAATGTAACCCTGTTGTAGTTAGCTCAGGTAAGTGCTGATTAGTATTCAATGGATGATTGGATGATTTATATTACAGTAGATTTTCCAAATTATTAAATAAAACTCTATATAAATGTCTAAATTAAAAATGGTAGAAACAGATAGGCCTAATCGTTTAAGCTGCTTTTTTAGAAATTTTGTTGTTTAGTTTTATCGGTATGCAATTGTGGTTGTCGATGCAGAACACCCAATTCGCGTGTGTTTACAACGATGTACCCTCAACCTCTGATGCTGAGTCCCGGCAACGCATTCTCACTCCCGGTGACATTCAGACCACTCGAGAATGTCATCTATGAAGACTGCATTGAGTTCAACACTTGTGTATGTTCTGCACCTTTGTATGAAAATTTCAGTATGTAAATTTAGAAATTTGATTAACTATACAACAAGTATATCAGCTAACGTCGATGGACCCCGTGTTGCTGCCTCACACCCAATCAACCATCACATTGTATACAGAGCTTGCAAAGGCTTCAGCCTTTAAACAGCAAAATTGACCTTCAGTCTTATTCAAGGTCATTAACAATCATGCCGTTTGATAGACAAATTATCTCCTATAAGTTTTATATATCTCTATCTTGCAGCATTTACAAGATAATGCAGCTTATTTTCCATTACTTAAAGATGTCACATGACTGTGACAATGCCCAGTTGAGGGACAATTTTTCTTCTCAGTAATAATATGTCATATGACGAACAAGTGTACAAAATGCAAAGTCTCAAGCTTTAGCCATTTCAAACATGTTATAGGGAAACTAAAAATTTTAATGGGTTATGTAACCATAATCATGCCCCTTTGGAGGCAATATGTTGTCTTTTTTGCAAGACTTGATATGGACTACCGGGTATCTGTGTACACAATTTGACAACTGTAGACTCGGCCATTTCTCAGACATAATTGGGACCCAGAAAAATAAAAATGGGTCACATGATGTAACCACGCCCGTTTCAGAGATGGTTTGTTATCTGTAGGCTGGGACTCGCGATGATCAACCTGTATATCAAATTTTAAGTCCGTATGTTCACCCACTATGAAGATACAAAAGGCTACCAGGCTACTCGAAAAATTTAGAATTTGGGGTGATTTATAGGGTTAGAGGCAGTATAACTATTTCATAGAGCACATAATACTTCCTGTTTGACTTTAATAGAAACTATGCATCTTAACTTTTACCATTTTTGAGTTATACCAAGCTATATGTTGAAAGTTACTGACTAACCTACCCCACCTGCATTTGTGACTCTTGTATCGGGTGAACCCATCAGAATTTTGGAGAGACATATAATGATGTGACAATTTATGTGATGCTGCCCTGAGATTATGACTTTGAGCTATGTATATCTTTTATTTTTGTGATAGCATCTTTCAGTTGTGGATGCGGTGAAGTCTGCTGTTTCTGATTTCTTTGCTCATATAAAACTTGTTTGTGGTATAGGTTTATTGTTTGCTGTTTTGTAGGAGGGAAACTTCTCGGTTGCTATTAAAGGATTGTTGCCTCAGCATTCCGTTGAAGTTCCTGATCACGTAACTCTGGGCATGTGCGCTGTAGACGATACGTTGCAGGGTGTCTTTTACGTCCGCAACACGAGGTCAGTGCTGTGTGTCACAGCGCCGACACATTTTATCTTTTACAAGAACATTTGCATCACTTATCTCATCTGAAATGAACACAACTAAACAGAGTCTGCTCCTGAAGACTGAAATCTCAAGGAGCAGATGCTGCAGAGTTCAGTTTTCTTCAGATGAGATGAAATGAATGTTGTGAACGCTCACTGAGATTTCACATTAGCCTGCATTGATGTATGCTAGGGGGCATCAAATCTGTCACAACGAAATCTTGCGTTTAACAGATGGTGTCCATAGTTCACGTGGTGACCCTGAACAGTTTTTGTGCCCCCACCTATGGTAGGGTGCAGTAAGTAATGCTGCAGTTTTTCTGTCCGTCTGTCTCTTTGTCTGTCCCATGCACCCAGCTCAACAATGGTGCATTTTGGGGTATGGTTACTAAGGAACACTAATATAAAACTAGAATACCTAGCGGTGTATCGTCGCACCTGTATGGGCTCTTAACACAATAAAAAATTTATACTAACAATAATAAATTTATGCTACCCGAAAAAGTGGGCCAAAGTTCACCAAATTTTTTTTAGGGGATGATACCCCCTAAGACCTCCCATCGTGCCAAATTTCATCGAGATCGGTCAAACCAGCTTGGAGATAGGGGGTGGTCATTGAGCCTCGGACAAAAAAAAATTATTTTGTCATGGACGGACAGAAACGTGACTACTTAAGTCGCGACTCGCAGTGTGCGAGAGGCGCGACTAAAAAACCCATGGTGGAAGTCAATCCACTGGTCATTGTGGCCGTGTGGAACCAGAAGTTGTCGAAACGGCAACTTAGCTGTCACCGGCGCTGCTTAAGAAGCATTATCAGGTGGCTGCACCATCATTATACTCCCTGTTGAACGGCCATCAGCAAGGACATATCATTTTGCCTTGGTTCACACATATGCCTCTGATACCAAGTAGATTTAATTATTTGTAGGTAAAGTTATTGGGGGAGATAAGGCAGATTGGAACATCTGTGCCCGTTGAATCTCAATGGATTGGATTGGATTGGAGTATAACAGCTAGCTATACAGTAATGCTAGTGACAGCCTGCATCATTGCCATGCACAGATCATTCATTTATATTCGCCAGGCGGCGCCCATATGTCTCGCATGCAATATATTGTTCATTGGCCTGTCTTCCTTCAAATGGCACTGTATTTCTATCATATGTAGTGATGTTGATAACACTGGCGATGATGTCGGTGATGATAATGTAAGAAAGTAAGTAAGTAAATAAGTAAGTGATGTTGTCATTGATGTATTCTTGCAGCCAGCTTGTGACGCCATTTCAGTTCGACTTTGCCGAGCCGTTTAAAGTTGAACCTCAAGATGGTACTCTGCAGCCGTATTCAACTCTGAAACTCAATGCATCTTTTCAGCCAAAGGTAAATCTTTCAATCAGTCAGTGAAAACAGACAAACAAGGTGTGGGAAGTTGCTGGCGAATCAGTGGCGTTTATTGATGTAAACAGTTATTAAAATGAAGGTTTATCTGTTGATATTAATGCACAAAACCTATATGTATGGTGATAAGATACGATATACAATACGAGATGTTAACTTAAAAGCTTAGTCTGTTATGCTGAATTGTATTTTTAAAAATTGGCAAAATAGAACTAAATGCAAAATGTAAAGAACTGTCAGACACCAGAAGTGAATGTCTTGATGAAATTATTGTAGCCATATTTAGCGGCAATTTTCGCAAGACTAAGAATATTTGTCCCAAAAAGATTTTAGTGTAACTTATAGATGTTTACTGTACAGTGCAGCGCCACCACAATGTCTCAATCCAAAGGAAGTTAAAATGAATACAATTCACACTGTACACAGTATTCTTTATTCATTTTGTTGTTTGTTGCAAGCTGCCTTCAGACTCTACCTACAAGTGCCATTATTTTTTGTTTAATTTGCAGGTTTATTACTGTAGTCTTTTAGTTGTTTGTGAGAGATTTTTTGAGCTGTTATTCAGTTTTCATTGTGAATTCTTGTTATACATTACTTTATCTTTCTATCTCAGTGAGCAATCTAGTAATAATTTTCCTTTTCATTTACTTAAACAACACTGCTTGTGTGAATGTCAGGAGGCAACAGTGTTTGAATGTGAGTTGATTTTGCGCTACGGAGTCGAGTTTGACAAAGTTGCTACAACGCGACTAATAGCTTCAGGTTTCTGATTCTCTGGTTTCTTTGCCATTAACTAACCAGCTGCCGTCAGCTAGTTTCGGCCTATCATTAGCTGCAGAATTTTGTCTAAGGATTTCTTGCTGTTTCTTTTAATAATAACTTGCCTTTAATGTTTTGATGCTATTGGTTGGGTGGCAGAACTTAAGGCTGGTACTCAATTTAGTGACCCTGGAGGGGTGCAAAGCTTAGTTGTCCTGGTTGGCCTGTAAAAATTCTGAGTGGTGGGGTGCTGGCATGCTTATCTGTCTGGAGCGAGGTGCAGACTTGCATATGGTCCAGCTGATGCCACTGCCACTCACTGTCTCTTGCTTCAGCAAATACAGATTGGTTTTACCTTTCTGATACCAGCTCACCTGAATAGTCCCGGAGGAAGAGCCATTAACTCGGTGTTGTTGTTATTAAACGTGTTCTTTAGGTTTGATAAAACATTAGTTAAAACATTACGTCAATCGCAACCAAAGGTAAAAAATAAAATTTGGTTGCGATTGATGTAATGTTTTAACTAAGGGTGTTGTTGTTGTCTATTAATGACACATATTACTTTTTTTTTACCATCTCTGGACAGTTCACAATGGTAAAAGACCACTAGTCTGAAGGATTATTACCATGAATGGGTGCTGGTTATAGTTAAGCTTGGGTTGAGTTGAGTTGAGTTGAGTTGAGTCGAGTCGAGACATTTGTAGTCGGCGCTGAACTTACAACAGTCACAACAGCGCGGACGACGTTATGTACGAGACACAACTGCAGCCAGCACACTAGCTAGTGCTGGAAGAGCCATGTGGGTCTTGAGCTGGCGATTGAATGAAGATAGCGACAGTTCTGGCGGTTGAAGGACTCGTGTTCAGGGACCATAGACAGCAAAGCTGCGTTGGCCAGTTGATGTGCTGGTCCAGGTCAGCATGAGATCCTCAGACACCATAGAACATGACGACTGGCTGCAGCTGCAGTCGGCACACACAAGTCAGCTGGTTAGAGTTAACTTGTGTATGATAATGGGGTTTGGACTAACACCTCTTTAGACTAATCGCCTCCAAGACTAGAAACCCCTCACGTTGCATTGCTAAATTAATTTTGGCTTCTAAATGTTCGTTATTACTCTATCTACTTTGTAGAAATATGCCGGTGTCTGTAGATTACAACTAACAATTATTTATTCATTGTGAACCAGAATTTCAACATATAACAAGGTAATCATAGATAGCAGAGCTTGCCTCAATACACAACCAAAGATTAGTACTTGGTGCTTTATTGTTGAGCAAAATTTAGTTGAAATTGATGCAGTAGTTTAGTCAAAGATAATGCCTAAGATGCACACAAGATGTCTAATCTACTAAGCATCTTAAGATCAAGATATTTTGTAAATCGAGCCCATGAATCTTAGAATCAGTTAGGTCTATTGAAAATGTTGTCAAGTTGTATTCTGTTAAACTTTTAGTTAATTGCTGTACTTATACTTCACAGATCTGATATGCACATTCACTTACCTGTCACTGATTCTGGTCAGTTTGGCTGTAAAATTATATTGAAAAGTTGTTGCAGCCACAATTTACCTACAGCACAATGTTGTACTGTGAATGCAGGCAAATATCCGCATCTCGTGGTGGCATGTGACGGTGTCACTGTCAACTCACCCGACTTTGAACTTCTTGTAAAGTTTGGCTCAGTGCCGGTGGGACATACTGCCGAGAAATGGATTGAAATTCTGAATTTGTCCCCGGTAAGGAAGTTTACTAATAGAAATTAGAAAATTGTGCAGTTGTGCAGACCTGTAGACCCTTGCTGGCGATGCATTTGACTTTTCAAGCCCAAGAGTTAATGCCTATCGAGGGCCTGTCATGGAATACATGTGTGGTGACTTTGGTGTGAATAGCTTGGGCCATTTTCCTTTTAGAGCGCTGACAGACCGAGAGACAGACAGTCACACAGACCCAGCTGATCGGTGGGTCGAGTGAGCAGTGGCGTCTGTGACTCTGTGTGTGTGTCTGTCTGTCCATTTCTGTGTGAGTTTATGCTTTAAAAGGAAAACAGCTTGAGCTACCAACACCAAACTTGGTAAACAACATACAGTCACTCAGCAGGCATTGAGGTTAAAAGTTCAAAGGACAACGGTCAAGGTCACATGATTATTAAATGCTCTTTGCCAGCATAGATGTGCGTGTCTATAGGACTGCCTAATTTTCCAGTTATGACTGATTTTATTTTTTACCCTTTCATCTTTTTCATAATTACTCCATGTCGATCTATGTATAGTTAACTTTTCCAACAAATTTTCGAGATTTTTACCATTTTTCATATTGTCAATAAATGTTGGGAACAACTGTACACAAAGCTGGCGACTAAGTGAATGATTGTCAGTTGATGTAATTTCAGGTGAATGCTCCGTTCATAGTAGAACGTGAGATGCTGTTACCTGCCAAGAAGGACCGTCAGGCACTAGTACCGTGCAAGGACGTTGAGCAACGTGCGTTGGATCATACCTTCGACTGTCTGCACAGTCATGGCTCGGTGCCGGCAATGCAGTCCATCAAGATTCCTGTAAGTTGTGAGTTAATGACCAACTTATGTGAAGTTGTAGTAGAAGTGTTTGCCAGTTTTCTTACCTTTAGTGCTTTTGTTAAATTATTTACTTCATGTTGTTCTATCTACCATCGTGGCAAACAAAGATGTATGACATCACCTGTTTTGCTTTTTTTTCGACATACACATAGTTTGTTTGGCAGTTCTCCTTGACAGCGTTTTAATTGGCACCATATATGCCACCCATCATAAAGTAAGTAATGTTCAGAAAATGGAATACAGCAGTTTGCAACATGCGTCACCACTACGGACACTCGCATGCCATAATTTGTGAGATCACACAGTGCTACTTGCCACCCAGCAAAGGTGACATTCCCACCTCTACCTGAGCCAACTAAGGCTGGTACTCAATTTAGTGACCCTGGAGGGGTGCAACGCTTAGTTGTCCTAGTTGGATGGTTACATATCGAGGTGACATACCAGCCAGAAGATGGTCATCCATCCCAGTACTAACTGAGCTTAACATAGAGTAACTTTGTCGATGCGATGAACAGAGCTACCACTGTGCCAGACCGCCGATAGAGCCGACTATGTTGTCTTGTAGATCGTGTTCACTGCAAGGAATGTGAACTCCGTGTCTGTCGACTACTTCTACGTGAAGGCGACCGGCTGTCCAAGTCGCAGTGTCGTCAAGTGTGTTGTGTCGTCCATCGGTCTGTATAGACATCCTCTCTACTCTACGTACCTGTAATAATGTACCACTACCGGCGTACAGTAAGATGTATCGAGGTGGTATGAAGTGTGTCGTCAAAGCAGTGGGCTACTGCATGTAGCCATAATAGAACAGCTTTTGTGACACTAATGGTGTGCAGTGATGTTTAATCGTATTTGCCAGGTGGCGCCATATGTACTTCCGTCTAATACATGGTTTCTTGGTCCCTATCAGTTCAGCTGTTTATGCAGGTCTCACCTTGATGACCAACAGACAGACCATGCTACATATAATGTAGACATCTGAAACTATAGCCCACTTCTTTGCAACCATTGGATATGATGCATGCTAACAGTGGTAAGAGAATAAATCAATCAATCAGTCAATCAATCAGTCAATCAATCAATCAGTCAACCAATCAGTCAAGCAAGCAATCATTCAATTCGCTTGACAGAAATAGAAACAATCAGTCAAGCAGAAGCACCGAGACACGATAACTGCGTGCACTTACTGGTGTCCTGGACAACAATTATACAACTTTACAAAGTTAAAAACATTAGGATATAAAACCTTCGAAGACACTAAACATAAACACAGAGAAGAAAAAAATGCTTAAAAACATACACGAAGACAACTTGAAAATGTCTGTTGAAAGCACCGTTTGAACTAGTACTAATTAATGAAACTAATGAAATAAACCCTAGATGTTATAAGACAGTCCAGTTAATACATTACCAAGCCAGTTTTTCTAACCTTGCATATGATTTCAAAGTTTCTGCTGAAGATTACAAGACAATCTTGTGACAGTAATTTAATTAGTTTAATTAGTGTGGAGATACAAGTTGATCAACAAGTCCACAACAAATTGAGGCAGTAGAGTTTGTGCAATGAAGTTATGAGAGATGAAGTTGTGATGGAATCTTGTGAACAGGTCCGGAGCTGAAGCTTAGTCAAACTCTTGTCAATTTCAATGTCATCAACGTCGGTGAAACGGCTACCAAAGCCATCAATGTCACCAACGAGTCAGACGCCGATGCCATTTATCAGGTCAGTTAAATGAAGCAAAAATAAACTAACTGGACATATAACAGTTTGCAACACTCCTCATCGCTACGGGAACTCTCATGCCATATGGGATCACACGGTGTTAGCTTCTACCCAGCACAGGTGACATTCCCGCTTTTACCCTAGCCACTTAAAGCTGTTTCTTGATTTAGTGACCCTGCAGGGATGCAGGGATGAGTTGACCTAGTTGGCTTGGCTAAAGAGTCTGTCTTCTCTCTTCATTGTATTTCTGACATTGCTGCAACTACATCATTATCCCATGTCAGCGGTAGCTAAGGCATGATGTAGAGTAATCAGTTGCATCTGTGACTTTTTGTTTGTGTGTGTGTCCATGCTCTAAAAGGAAAACAGTTTGAGCTATCAACATTAAAGTTGCTACAGATGTAGTCCATGGCAGCTGCTAGCTGTACTGAAAGTAAGGTCAAAAGGTCAAAGTTGAAGGTCACAGTTATGAAAAAGGTATGATCGTACTTTCCTAGTAAATTGTGCTGCTGTGTCGTCGTGGGTCTGTATGTTGATAGGACTGCACGTGTTTCTAGTTGTGGTGTGAGCTCATCCGACTGTGTTCTGACTGTTGTGCCATGAATCTTTCACAGCTGAACAAACTAAAATACTAAAATCTTAAGGTGCAGAGGCTGTTGAGTTCAGTTCAGATGAGGTAAGGTCAGGTGAGACAACTGATGTCACGTGATTGCACCATGAGTTGCTGCAGTTGAGTTGTTATGATGCGGTATTTGATGTGTACACGTCACAGTTTGACGTCGACAATGCGGAGAGCGTGTTCATAGTCGAGCCGTCCTCTGGTGTCGTCTCTGCCCACAGTCATGCCACACTGCTCATGTATTTCCAGCCGACCGTCGCCAGGAACTACTATCGACCCATCTCCTGTCTTGTACACAACCAGGTCAGGTCATCTCGCTTGGCTAGCACACAACTAGGTCAGGTTATCTTACTTCGCTTGCTCATAAAACATCTAGTGCAGTTTGCATTTCTTATCTTCTTCATCTTCTACAGTGGCAGACCTTTAACAGAGTGTTGCCGTGTCAGTGATACATAGATATGATTGTTGGCCTTCAGCTGCAGGCTGACTGGATACTGACGTCAGTCGACTGTACATTAGCATCAATCTCCCTTCATTCAGGTGGTACTTGGCACCCTCAAGGTCTCCTCTAGTTGCCTCGTGGTCGAAGTGATGCATTAATAGCTTGATGGTGATCTTGCCTGAGATCTGAATATTCCACATAACAAAAACAGAGCCATCTTGTTTTGATAAGAACGAAAACTGGGGGACAGCTGGTAGTTTCCCTGACAGAAGTGTTGGTGATATGTCTGGTATATGGGATCGAAAGGATTTTTTTAAATGATCATGTCTGAAAGCCAGTTACCAGCGTTTTATTTGCTTATAAATACGTGTTAAAATATACCGTATGTGAACAGAGATATACATACATGGAGATGAGAAGGTGTGCATGGTACATGTTGTTGGAATTTCTGACAGCGGCCGTTCACGTTCACTCTGGCTGCGGTCGCTGATGCATTGACCAGTGACACTGTGGACATGTTCAGTAGTGTGGACGTGATTAAGGAGCTGATGAGTAATGCTACGGAGGCTGGTCTGTTGCTGTGTACAGGGAGTGTTGACAGTGGAGTTGATGGGCACATGTCACAGTGAGTTGGAGAAAGCTGCCGTCTTGAAACCCGTTCACCTACAACGATATCAACTGCACGTCGAACGCGGCCTCTCGTTTGACCCGCCCGAGGTACAGTAAGTACACTCAGCAGAGTAGTCGGAGTATAGGAGTTTGTAGCCAGTCTCAGTTTTATCGGAGCTAACATGCCACATGGGATCACATGGTGTCACCCGGCAGAGGTGACATTCCCTGCTGGCACACAATTTTGCAACCCTGGAGGGATGCAAGGCTGAGATGACCTAGACATACTGACGTGATGTAGCCACTCTAAGATGGTCACCCATCCAAGTACTAACATTGCTCTACATAGAGTAACTTAGAGTAATTTAGTTCATGCGATCAAACGTTGTTACCATCACACCAAACTGCCAATCAACAACCAACCAACCAACCTACTTACTTACTTACTTACTTACTTCAGTGCAATGCTATAGTCGTGTCTATGTTGATGTTCAGTTGCTGAACTCTATGTTGGCTGATGAGAAGCTTGGCATTGATGGTCTGGGCGCGTTGTTTCCTGTTAGTGAGGTACGTTTACAGAAATCTACACACTCACTCACATGCACACATACATGTCTGTCAACCATCTCCAGCTGCATCTGGATTAGTTAGTTGCTTCTTTATTATATGTCTGCCCTGCAGTCAGCCGGGCATTAAGTAATGGTGCGAGCTGTCCATCCATTTGTCTGTCTGTCTGTCCATCCCATAACCCTTGCTCTACATTGGTGCATTTTGCGGCTGTGCTTACTATAAAATACTAAGAGGAAACCCATCCAGTCATGTTATGTGGCCGTGTATGCATGAGCACAAGTCACTCATTTGTCTGCATCCGTTCTTTATCTTTTGAGTGACTCTTGAGTGAATTTATATTATTCACACTATGTTATATCATCTCTGGCCCTGGAAGTCTCATATAACCTGTAATATGTTACATCAGCAATCTGTGTATGTTTTATTTGTAGTTTTGTAGTCTTTGGGATGCCGTGTAAACTGATCGGATGTTAAGTATGCAGATGAGTTACATTTGAGTTGTATGTGTGATGATGTCTTTAGGCTGGCTGGCTTCCAACTGAGCCTGTAAACATCTTCTCATCTGTTGAAGAATACTTTAATGACGGCCACCACTCAGAAACTGTCGTAGGTTTACTACTTGACTGATTTAGCCCGCTCGGCAAAGTTGCCGGAGGGCTATATATTTTACCGA
>Ga0209782_1001994_pt1 | contig 11129 bp, 7 predicted proteins | sample WorMetmaBAHAMAS1_FD_187390 | JGI IMG/M metagenome (GOLD analysis project Ga0209782, IMG submission 187390) | Marine gutless worms symbiont microbial communities from Max Planck institute for Marine Microbiology, Germany - Inanidrilus... | ecosystem: Host-associated > Annelida > Digestive system >...
CGATGCACTTGTCAGTAGAAATTCTCCAACTTACAAAACATCCCATTTAAAAACTTAGGGCGGGTTGCACCAACCTCGCTTAAATCGTCACTTAGCTAATGGTCACTTAACTTTAAGTAGTCATTAGATCGCCAATTATGTCTCCATTTAATTAGCAGTTAAGTGGCGATGGTGCAACACGTTTTATACTAATCTTCACTTAAGTCAGAGTTAATTGGAGATTTAAGGACTACTTAAGTTAAGTATGGATGGTGCAACCCGACCTGGGTAAAATAAATACTTAGTTAGGAAGCCATCATACAACGTGCTTTACGTTTCTTCCTGTGACTCGGATTCAGAGTTATGTCCTTGACATTCCAATGCGATCTACACAATGTCAAGCTGAACTAGCATGCCAAATGGCTAGGTCAAAAGAAATTCAGTTTGAAACTGCACAGAAACACAAAGGTACACGGCAGTATGATTGCACTACCTGGATGACTCAATGCAAATGGTAAAGTAAACAATCTGCCACAGTTGGCAAAATATTACAGTCCAGGTGACTGATAGTTCACTTAGGATGGATAACAATATTTATGTTTTGAATTTGATGTTACTAACTTTAAGGAATTTCGGTTGTTTTCATTAAAAAAAACATTGATGTACAAGATCAGGAACAATCAGTCTATTAATCTATTAATCTACGGAAGTATTCGGACTTACGGTAAGTCATCAAGCTTTGCCGCTTCATGCTTGGGATCGAGAAGATCATAGCCATTCTCGTTGTAAATTTCGAGGTACGAAATGCACGTCGTAAACTGACTGTCACTGTGCTATACAGCAACATGTATTTAGCTATACAATCATTCACAGTGCATAGCAAACATTAGCATGTTACAAACACAGCGTAATCTCCGTTTCAAAGGAGGATGTTACGGTGAAAGTTGCCATTTGCTGCCGACAGCGAACACCTCCCACATTGCAGCAGACCAACGACTATGGTTAATAACAATCTTACATATGACAACTAGCAGAGATAATCATCACATACATTTGTTATCATTCAGAGGTGCAGTTTGTTCATGATTCTGTGGCACCGATAATTTAATCAAATCAGCAACAAATAGTGGCATGATGATTTTGAAGACATACTTCAACATCAGGTCTTTTCTCAGAATCGAACGTAGAATCGAGTGGTCGACATAAATAACCATACAACTGATTTTTTCGCGCAGCATCAAGATCAAAGACGACCAGCAATAGCTGAACACTGTTGGCCAACGATTATGTGACTACAACCAGGTTTTATTGGATCCGTAGAATGTAACAAAAAGACGGTTACAGTGGATGGGTGACGCACTGGGAGATGGCGTCACGGATCACCAACGTCATGAAGGCAGTGCTTTTGAGTAATCAGCTATGTTCACTGTCAGTGCCACAGTCGGTATTTAATTTAACTAAACTCAACTCAATGCACTAGCTTAAGTAGATTTCACACACGCTTGTAAAATGTAAATGCATTGATCCATGGGGGTGACAGGTTCAAATATTCTGCACAGTCAGATATACATCCTGTCACCCACCACGGACATCATTCAACAGGCCTTATTCTTTCTTTAACCACTAACTAACCACTAAGAAAACAGACATCGTATGCTATAAGTTGGTTCTGCTGACAACACAGTTGCTCGTCATCTTCCAATGCAGCCTCCTAACGAATGTGACTGAAGTAGCACCAGCAATGGGACAGACCGATGGTTGGACAGAGAAACGGACAGATCGAAGCAATGCCCTGCCATCGTAGGGCAGTGGGCATAATAAACAGTGACAACACAGTGACAGAATGCTGTTGTATTTGACTCACCTTCTCGTAATAGTCAAATATATAGGAAAGAGCTCGAGGAATGATGCCTCTGTCTGCATAGCGCTCAGCACCGCCGGTGATAGTGAAGGTCTTTCCACTACCAGTCTGCCGACAAAAATAACAATCAACAATACAACAACCACTGATGCACTGATTCATGGGGGTGACAGGTTCAAATATTCTGCACAGTCAGATATACATCCTGTCACCCACCATGGACATCATTCAACAGGCCTTATTCTTTCTTTAACCACTAATAACCACTACGAAAACAGACAGCGTATGCTATAAGTTGGTTCTGCTGACAACACAGTTGCTCGTCAAGGCCATATCGACCACTTCAGCAACAATTTTTCTTAGTCAAAAGATTAAATGGTGGCTGCTATTTATTTACACTATACTGCATCAAAATGGCAAATAATAATTAAAACATCTATTCTCAGTAAAAGTGTCCCCTAGTAAATGTAAAAAGCTAACAAGCATCTGTACAATATCCTGGTCTGGACCTCCAGATTACGATCTGACTGCAGATCACATCCAGTAGCTATGTACCAGTAGCCCTCACCAAGGCCTACGTTTTCCAAATTTCACAAAAATGAATTCACATTTTTCAGAGAGAATGAATAAATGACATATACAAACTCCAGTGATCACAACAACTTCTTGCTTCTGCCAAGTAATTACCATTATAGTCAAATGGCAATGTACAACTGGACCATGCTTACCTGACCATACGCGAATATAGTCCCATTGTAACCTTCCAGTACACTGCAAAACATGCACCACAAATGCTCGTTAGTATAACATCGCTGAAAAGTACTGACAAAACTCTACATCACTGCTGATCTTAATGGTGATGAATTTTAAAAGTTCAACTCCAAAACTAAAATGAGCAGCTCTAGTAAGCAAAGCTAACAATCTCGTGAAAGTAAATCATCACATAATAAACTGGCGATAATTGATGCTGAAAAACAACATACAATTCTATAGCTAACCATAAACTTATAATCTGTACTTGTGGATTCAACTGAAAATCTTTATGATGCAAATAGTTACTACCCTAAAAATTGGTACTGGCATAACATATATCAAAATGCTGGCAACATCAGCACTTGTTCTTGGCAATGATACACTTGTGACAAAACGGCATATGGCTGGTTAAAAACAAGCTCCAACAACTTTCAGCACTAACCATGCTTTTCATCAACCACCTTAGTGGTCCAGGTAGAGTAATCGATCCAGTGTGTCTGTGCACCTGGAGAGTAACTTTTACTTCTACTTTTGGCCTAGATCAATGGCACACGAAAGTCATAGTAACAGATCAATGTTTGTGGTCACAAGATGAAAAGTGTCCAGTGTACAATGTAACATGGTTTGGCTGTTTGTCAAATTATTTCTACTAAAGTGGTCGGTGCAGTCTCAAGTGAAGGCAGTCACTCTAGCAGAATATACACAATAGAAGCTAAAATGGATATAGCAGTACTGAAATATGCTCATAAAAGAAAAGCACACATATATCAGTATGTGCGCAAGAACAGATGCAGGTTTTTACAGCACGAGGCTATGTTAAGCGCGGTATATGCCGTCGTCGTGTGTCTGTCCGTCCGTCTGCAAATAATGCCACACGATAGGCCCGAGACTCTAGTTTTTAAATGGGATGTTTTGTAAGTTGCAGAATTTCTACTGACAAGCGCGTCGCGCGGTCCCTCTGCCATAGCAGAGCCTCTTGTTATCTGTGTTAGCCAGTTGCCGATAAAAGGTCTAGAGAACAATATTTTCACACAATGGATGCCACCTGCAGAAACCTAACCAACAATTTCAATGCACTGAAGGTACCAGTACACGACAGCAAAACAAAGCAAGAGAGTAGCGAACTTGTCAATTACTGGCCGAGCCACCACGTCAAATACTTGATCCTGCTTCGTCTGTACGTCAAATACTTGCTGGAAACTAACAAGCACAGGACAAAACAACAGTCGATAGAAGCGCACACATACACATACATCACATTCACATTGTAGCAGCCATTTCCCATGTTAAACTAGGCTAGCCGGCTTCCTTCCATAGATTTTCTGCTTTTAGTTCTTTCATACTGTGCAATGCATTCTCCTTAATGTCGTCTCACCATGCCTTCTTTAGACATCTCCTGTATAACTGATAAAATGCCTTCTAGTTCAAATCGATACATCACTTATAGTAGACAGTAGTCACTTCAGTTGCCACAAACATATGTAGTCAGAAATCACTTCTCTGTTCAGTAATCACACTCTCTACTTCTCTGTTCAATTTTTTAGTTATCTTCACAATGACTTCTTGTTAACAACAGCTCATTGACAGTTACTGATTTTATGGTGAACGAATGATAAAGTGTGTATTGGAAATATAATTAAAATTTTCAAAAATGAACCTGAAAAACTGGTAGAAAATTATAGATTTCGTGGAATTTCATTGAGTGTGATCATTTGTGGAACACGACTAATTTCAACAAATTTTAATGATCAAGTAATTGTGAATTAGGTTGGTCCTTAACTATGCCCAAGACTGTATATCATAATGGTTGCTGTGATAATGCTAATGCCTATAGTAGGATTTTTGATAATGGCATCTCCTGCCCCACAGTTACACGTTATTGTCAGATCGCTGCAATATGAATAAAATTAGACTGCTTTAAGACGGAACTTTTCAAAAATGATATTAATATATAACTTCGATGTTCTGAACCAAGTAAAATATACTCAGTTAATTAGTTAAAAACTGCTATGGTAACAGTGTTTGCAAGCAATATAAACAAAATCTAAGTTTACACAAATCTTCAGTGTAACTAATTCAAGAATGTTACATACCTAAACTTGAACTGTTCCTTTCTGTTGTTAACAATACCATCATTGGCATCACGTGGAATGCTAAAGCTCAATATTGACCGTCCATCAGCATCTTCAGTCAACTCATATTGCTACAAGATAACAACATAAACATACTAATAACAGTTTATAAGTATGCTCGCCATAGAAATCAGCTGACACACTACACCAGCACATAAAATCAAATTAATATTTATTTCTTTGGTTACGGTTACGGTTTGGGTTTTAGGGTTAGGGTTAGGGTTAGTTGTAGTGTTAGGGTTAGGTTTAATAATTTGCACATGTCGCGCACATCTAGTACTGCGAGTTATTTGGCAATGCGACATATTTGGCATGACACCGGAACAATAAAATTCGATAAATAACAAACAAGATCAAAATGTTATCCTTCTTCAATCTTTTTAAAGGCCTCTTTGTGCCAATTTCCAACTGAGCATGAAGTATAAAACCATACAAGACACATATTGAAAACTTCAAAGTGATTTCATCACAGCAAAACAGCAAAATGTGACACTCTGCACAAGTCTCTCAACTTACGCCTTTGTTTCCTTTTGTTGGCTTTAATCGAGCAAATATTTGAATAGTTTGATTAACCATCTGTTAAATCCAAATTTGATACAATTTATATCACATTAAAACCACACCTCTCTAGTCCGCCATTTGTAAACTAGCGGTTACTAGCGGCGAATAGCTAATAACCCCATAAACGCTACGAGTAATTAGCAACATGGACCAAAGCGAGTTTGGTCCACCCTTCTCTGCATCATATTCATATCATGATGATTGATGAGACACTTTTGGCTGAGTAACTATAAGATCAGTGACTGGGCAAACCATAACTGGTACGGTTCTGGTATTTATTTAGACTACATTACAAATTCGAGAAAATAAACTGAAAATATCATCACATCACATTCAGATGGAGAAGACAGAAGCCTCCAAAGGCCTCTGATATGGTGGCACAGAACGGCCAACATATTTCCAATTCTCTCCACAACACAACAGTTTTAAGTTGTTGTAGGCTCTGATTATTTAAACCAATACCACGATATAGCTGAATAGCATAGTTAACTTTGTTATGCTGTGCCAATACTTTATTACATAAAATAATCTAAACGGTTTTTGAGTGTTTTTTACTGCTTCAGCGGTGCCAATATATGGTTATACAAACTGTTCCATATGCGGATTACTCTGTTAGTGAAATTTAAATTTCCTTACATCATAGCAACAGTGATGTTGAATGAGCTTGTATCTATTTCCCCTAGTCCTAATCAAGTCCTCTGATAATCCCATAAAATCTAAATGGATGGATCCAAATTCTTGGGATGCAGCAAAGGCTATATGCTTTTAACAGGTGATGTACATAATGATGATAGACTGTAAACTGCACCGGCCACATGGTCTAATGTGTCATGTTTTAAGCTCTATCAGTTACCAGTCTATTCCAACTTCTCAAGTATTAAACTAGGACTAACAGATTTTGACGGTACATTTTGACAGTCATTGTAATCAGCACGCGTCTGTCTATACATGATCAGCTTGATCACATATACACATCCAAACTTTGCAAAATTTTCTGTACAACTGTCACAGGACCTCGACCTATCGACGGGACAGGGTGACCACTCACTAGCTGCATCTGTGACTTTGTGCCTGTGTGACCAACTGCACTCTAAAAGGAAAAAGCCACAAAACAGTTTGATAACTACCAACGAAAAAGTTGGTAAAGAAAGGCCTTTTTTTCATTTTTTTTTCTTGTCTATTTACTGTCTAGTTGTGTGCCTTGAGCATGATTTCTATAATAATAATAGTCCCTGGCAGGCCTTAGCCGCACACAGACACAAGGTCAAAACTGGGTGTGGTCGGGTCACATGTCACAGGATTGTGAAGTGAACTGCCGGTGTAGGGCTGCACTCTGCATGTCAATACGAATGCACATTTTCTAGTTGTTCAGCCGATTTGGTCTGACAGGACAAACAATACTCAGTTTCTCGGGTTTTTTTTGTTAGTATGCACATTAATGCAAAATAAATTTACTAGGCTACAATAAACGATGAACATACTAACGTCATACCGGCAACAACAAACTAAACTAATCTAACAAAAACTTCTCTAACATGCCGAGAAATTTGACATTAAAACAACAACTTCAACAACCCACACATGCTAAGTAAATGATGTAACAACGGTTATTTTGTTTATGGCAGATCAAAAATTTGCCAAAATTTTGTTGATCTAAAATACCTAAATTTTGTGACAGCATTTCTATTTTTAAAAATTTATCTTGCTCGTCAAGTACAATTTTCCAAACTAAGTGCAGAATTGGACAATAAGTTCTATGCTGGTCCTGGCATATTGGTGTTAAACTTAATGAAAAGCTCTGCAATCATGCAATGATTTTAAATTTGTTGTGTACCAATAATGTGTAAAACATATCACGCGGTGCACCACTGAATGACTGAACGGTTTAAAATCTGTCAAACCATAAAAGCTGCCGTATATCACTTTACTAGCATACAATAACTCTACATATAACTCAACATTCCAACAAGCTACGCAAACTTTTTGAACTTGAACGTTTTTCTACTGTAATCTACACAACAAATGCTAATCCTAATTTCAGTATTTCAGTAAAAATGTTCCTAAGGTTCAAGCTTGTTATAGTATTTTTAAATATACCAATCAAACACCAATACACATAAAAATTACCAGTAAATATAGAAACTAGCATTTTCATTTCTGAATGCTAAATTTCGAAAGTTAATATCTAAACGCTTAGTTATTTTGCATAAAATTACCATTCAGAAACAGTAACAAGACAGTCCGCTAAAAAAGAGAGACCGCAAAGGAACAGCTTCATTAAAATTTGTTAAGCTAGTTCTAGGCTACATGACAGTGATATATGAAATTCGAATGGCCAAATACGACACCGTATACTGCAATGAACAACAGAGACACTCAATAAAAGTTTACAATTAAATACAGTACTATTCTGTATTACTAGACATTGGAGTATTATTAAGGCTTGATGGTGTGCTATCTAGCCAGCAACAGTTTTCGAGCACATATATACAAAAATCAAGTTCTTTGGCACAAACACGATGTATGGCCTATAGCCATTGATGAGACACATGTAATTAAATTAACACAAGAGTATCAGTTCCAATACAATGCCCCCGCCCTGGCAGTAAAGGTAAAATCGATGTTAAACACATTTGTCATTTTCACCAAAAACATATCGAAAACCAATTCATTCTGTGTATTCTTCCGCCATGTATCGCATCTAGTCTACTGTACGTAGGCCTATGTCAAAAAGAATCCATTTTGCATTCAGCTACATTGCCTATCTGTGCAGAAACCGAAAAATCATATTTTCATTATTTTGACAAAGTGCACCGACTATGCCGGCTGCCCACGGTTTTTTGACCACACTAAATATCCGTGCATGAAATCGCAGTGCAAAAAAAACTGTGCCACTTATTTCACAGTCCGCTTGTTTGCACTGTCGGTCTCATGCCTTTGTCACAACTAAATAACACCAATGAGTACGAGGCAAGGCGGGGGTATTATTCACGCAATTATCATTAAAAATGAACTGTATACAGCTGTTACTCGACACACAGCAAATTAAGAACCAGTGCCTAAAGGTGGCAGACGGGCTACACGTATGTCACACACATACACAAACATTAGCCGTAACTTTTAATACTGCAAAAATATATTCCTATGCAAAATATCAGGTAAGAGGATGATTAAAATACAGATTTTTTATTTAATAACGTTAAAAACACGACCTATCTGTCCTTCAGAATTCAGTGATCGTCCTCGTATTCGGCTTTGGCTGACCATTGAGCGCGTTCACAAATTATATTTAATTCTTTCAGATGTTACTACAAAATGATTGAAAACCCTCCAACTAGCTGATTAACCGTGATATCGATTGAATCATTGGACGATAAATTCTCATTCTGAATCATCTATAATCAAGGTGCTGTTAAAAGTTGTATTATCAGCGCATTATACAAACAGGGCCTTTAATGACACAGTTTGAACTGGCAAAAGTGACATAAAATTCTCTCTGTTGATAGCTCTCAGCCATGATACTGATTAGCATCGGACAAATATATGTTTGCAGACTGAGAAAATCTAAATAATTAATTAGAGTAAAAAAGCTAATCAAACATCAGATTGGCCACACAGAAGGAGGCGATTCACTTCCGGGAACATATCCAAGGGAGTGTGGACACGAGAATAAGCAAATATCTGAGCCAGTCGAGATCTTACAAGTGCCGACCAATAAAACGCAGTGATCGGGTGTGAGCTAAAAGCTTGCTGATCTGCAAACGTTCAAAATACGATTGCTCAATGTTCACTGTGAGATTATTGTCAAAGAGTGAGTCGAATGACAATGACTTTTTGTACTGAGAAAACAGCTGCTGCCTCTATATAGTGGTATCTGTCAAAAAAAAGAGAATAATTTTGGATACGAGCAGATGCAAGAAACTGTACATGGATTCCACACCATTCAGGTCCGGTTTTTCCACCGCAAATTAATCTCCCGTTAATTTAATCCGGCATTAAATCCGGCAGATAACGATCAATTTACTCAGATGTCGTTTTTCCACCGGCAGTTCGTCAATTAAATCGTCCTAAACGGATGATTTAATTGACGAACTGCCGGTGGAAAAACGACATCTGAGTAAACTGATCATCATCTGCTGGATTTAATGCCGGATTAAATTAACGGGAGATTAATTTGCTGTGGAAAAACCGGACCTCAGCCCCACTCCACTGTGACATAACCGAACACAGTAAGGAAGTAATGGCAGTGTTCTTATCACTCATGATCTCATCCCAGCTGACTTCACTTCATCCGAACTAAGTGTGCTGTGATTGGTGGTAGCCATGGCAAACTGGGTCACTTTACAGTGCACGACCCAGTTCGCCGTGGCCGCGACCAGCGCACACAGTTTGGATGAAACGAGACCAGATGAGGAGACGTGAGATGAGAGAATTGAACACTCCATTATTCCACAAGGCTGGATTTCAACATAAAAAAAGACTAAGCAGATATACTGTCTGCATGCACTGACGTCAAGGAGATATACCAACACTGCACATATGCAAGCAATGCAGCCAGGAGATAAGAGGCAGCAGACACATCAGAACTGGCAACAATTTATTTTACTGTTAGCAGTTTTCCTACAGATAAGCTTACGAAAATACAAAAACATCTAAACTGTTAGCTATAAAGTTTGGGACAGCCATAAATCATTCACTATAGTAGATCGTATGCTGATGCCGTGATTAGCCACAGAAATATTTGATTGGAGATCAATTTGCGATTAAACTACCATCATCAGTGACAGGTGTCTATAGTACATATACTACATTAACTGAAGCAAAATATAGCCTAACGTTTATAGACATTAATCACGGGGCTAATGAAAGAGGATCTGCATTCTGATCGCAATTACCCAGAAAAAAACCTATCTGACAACATTTTTAAGATAAATAACAACAGACCACACACTGGGAAAGTTCACAGCTCTGTGCAAGCACCGTCTGCAGAAAAAGTCGGTGCTAACTGCTAACAGGTGACCATGAAAACATCCTGCATCTTGACGACTCAAAAATTATATCATAAGACATAATTTCCAAATCCGAAAGACGCAAGATGTTTACGGCAAATCGACTGATGGGAATGCGGAAATAGTTTACTACAGATACGACATATATCTGCCATGCAGTAATGTGAAACTAAAGGATTTCTGTTCTTAACAAAATGCAGACTACATTAACTGAAACAAGAATGCATTTTGGACAAAAATACTCATTGATCATTACGAGTACCATGCAGCTACATCATCCAAAAACTTACCGAAATTCATCTCGACTTTTTAACTTACAGAATAAGGCACAAACTGACAGAAAGACACGAAAAACCCCTCCAAGTAGAATCTCCTAGTGCCACAGAGACAGAAATAATACGAAACACGACCAGATCAACTTTAGATACCTAAAATTTCAGAACGCCGCATGCAGCATGGCAGCTGTTCACAGCATATCAACAGACGGTACATTTTTTTTGGTTACCAACAGTTCCAAACAAACTTCCGGAAGACAAAACAAAACACAAACCATTCCAACAAACAAAACGTCACATGCAACAAGTGGTGGGTTAAACGCTCATGCATGCACCATGCTCGCTCGGAATCATCGAGCTGATATGACAACAGCTCTGACAACATGTCCGTGCAGTGTCCTGAGAGACTGACAACCGCTATGTCATGCAGCATCGGGTTCAGAAGGTGTTAGTCACGCTGGCCGATCCACCTACTGAACACGACAAAACGTAAACATTCAGCCAAATGGCAGTACGCTCTAACTACACCAATTCGATTTGTTGTGAATCGGGGGTAGTT
>Ga0209782_1001995_pt1 | contig 11128 bp, 12 predicted proteins | sample WorMetmaBAHAMAS1_FD_187390 | JGI IMG/M metagenome (GOLD analysis project Ga0209782, IMG submission 187390) | Marine gutless worms symbiont microbial communities from Max Planck institute for Marine Microbiology, Germany - Inanidrilus... | ecosystem: Host-associated > Annelida > Digestive system...
GTATTAATCTAGCGTCTGTGTCTTCTGCATCCCCTAAAATATACAATTACAGTCTTAAATCGCTGTGATGTGAGCAGCATTTGCCGAACTAAAACTACTTCCGTTTTTTGTCCGCCATATTTATTTCCGGTGTGATGGCGACACCTGGCGATGTAAATATTATTGCCATTGGAAAGGTCATCCCTGAAAACATAGGTATAGCAGTTGGAATTTGGTTTTTATGTGCCGTAGAAACGAAATAACCCCTTAACATAGGATTTTCGAGCTTTTTTTCGTCGGTTGTCCATTTTTCAGCCGCCATATTGGAAATACCAGTAGAGCTATCTGAAATTTTTTTCAGCATTTTTTAGCCCACATATATTCAGGAAAAGTCACAAAAGCCTTTGTCACAATTCTAAGCGATTTCAGAGTAACAGAGTAATACCCCCCCCCCAATTGCAACATAAGGGTTAATGAGGGTTTTTACTGAGATATATGATAGTTTACGATGCAATACACCAGTCCAGTCTCCCATCAAGGAACTCATCAGATGCCTTCATTTCTGCTCAAATGCACCAAAATGCGTGTGGCGGCCGGACTCTGGCCGGACACGCTGGGGAGCTCACAGCGCTACGCTACCCCAGACCCCGTAGCTGGATTCAAGGGGTCATACTTCTAAGCAGTGATGGGCAACTAACTAAAAATTTTAGTTAAACTAAAACTATTTTCTAACTAAAAAAATAGTTAAACTTTTAGTTACACTAGTTAAACTATTTTCCAACTACCTTGAAAAAAGTTCAACTAAACTTAAATAAATTAGTTAAACTTCACCAGTGACACCAACACATTAAAGTAATACCAATGTCATTTTTGCGAAACTGTCAAAAATGTAAAAGATACGGTATTGTACAATACTGCACTCGTGTACAGTTGGTTTCTGGGTAGTACGGTGTAGGTAAGTCAAAATATTTATAAGGCTCAAGAAAACAATCTGTCACAATGCGCCGTGGTTAAGCAAATAGACAAACAGGTGCGATTTCCACAATTTAGGTCGTATACGTATAACACTTAAGCTTTAACAGCTGGACTCTGGAACAGTGAACACATCAGTCAGTTTCATCATCACTGCCTATTTGAAGAAACCAATTATTTATAGTTAAACTTTTTAGTTAGCCACTATTTTTTAAAGTTAAACTATATCATTTTAACTACAGATATTTTGAAATAGTTAAAACTATTGCTTTAACTAAAAAAATTAGTTAAACTAAAAGTTTGTAACTTTTTGGTTAACTTTTGCCCATCACTGCTTCTAAGGGGAAGGGAGAGGGGAATGCACCCAATTTTGTATCCAGATTAGGGTGGATAGAAGCCCCTGGATCCGTTGATCGCAGCACGTCTGTAGAATACTTAATATATAATATTTTGGTTTACTTACTGAGTTAAGTTGACATAATTTTTGACGCAGGGGGGTGGCAGCAACACAGACGTTTGCCCCTGGCCGCAAACACCCTCGCGCCGCCACTGCTCTGAAAGAATATTTGACAGCACTCTTTCACGTGGACAGAATTCCATTTAATACATCTGTCCAACAGGAACCATTGACCACGACAACGAGCCAATTAATTAAGTCTGTTCCACTTATCGTTGAGTCAACAGCTTACAATCAGCTGAATGAACGCGCGCGCGCCGTTTATTTTCACACGTGTCTGTGTGTGTGGCAATTAACTGACTCGTAGCGTATATAGAGGCCCGACAGCTGAGTCCCGTCGTTCTCGGCTGATTGACAGCTTCCAGGAATGCATGCATGTTCGCTGTGCATTTGTCTACAAGTACAAGCTAGTTAGCAGTTTTAGATGCAACCGTCGTTTACTCTTCAATCTCCGCACAGGCAAAGGCATGCTTGCTGAATTATAAGAGTCAGTTTATAACAACTCTACAGCTTGTCAGTAGGCCCAGTTAATGCAGCGAACGACGACAGCATTTGAAGTCACAGTAAAGTGAGAAAAAGAAAATTTTGCTTGCCCTTCTGCTGGGTCAAAAGTGGTTGGCTGGTGGAGGCAGTTGGGCTTAGTGGTAGTACACTAGTATCAATTAAAAAGTTTCTCTAAGATGGGCCTGGTTAGTAACTGAAAAAATGACCTTTTCAGGCAAACAGTTCTGGCATATTACCAGCCACCCAGGTCAACTCAGCCCGACGTCCCTTCATGGTTAAGAACAGTGAGTACCAGAATTACTGGGCATAAATGTATGCAAGTCAGTAAACATAAATTTTTAGAGTGGCCTAAATAACGAAACATTACTACAAGGACCACTGTAACGATGCCAATCTAACAGTCAAAAATCAAAAACATGCACATTATGTGACGCATTAGCCCCATATCTGTCTCACAGCATAAGCAGATGTTTGGCTAAGAGCTACAGAAACGGAAGTCAGCAACCCCATGGCCTGTATGGCTCAGGAAGGACTTTGTTTTGACATGCAAATTCTTGTGAAATTTTTAAGTGCACTCCTCATCTTTGCTATAACACTGTGCATCTGCTTGCACCATCTCACTTGGATAACAGACCTTAACTGTGCTTGCTAACAGTACCCCATTACCTGATTACCAACATCCAGTTTAACATTAATCACTATTAATTACATTTATTTGTTGCCAGCATACTTTCTGTAAAACGACTGTATACAAACGAAAGTCATGCCCCTGCAAACTTCTCACGGACCCACGTACAACATGAAGAAAGCAAAAGCAGGTCAATCGTGGTCAAGCCAATTTTCCATCCACTCAGCAATGGCAATAGCTCAGAATGCAAACATAGCTTGAGACTATTTACCAGGGGCATCGATCCCTATGGGACAGGGGGGGACATGTCCCCCTCCAATATTAATGAAAGGGGGACATCCATGGTAATGTCCCCCAATATTTTAGAAGTGATGTCGTTTAGGATGTCGACTCGAGTGACAGCAACTGTTGTTTGTTGCATTTTAACGCAAATATTATGTGTAGTTTCACGAAAAAAGCTTCAGCTTCTGGGGGACTTCGTCCCCCATTCCTCCTACCGGGGCTCTGCCCCTGGACCCTGCTGGGGGAGACCCCCAGCCGGGGCTCCGCTGCTGGGGTCCCCAGACCCCCAGTCTTATTTTATGTCCCTCCCAATAATCCTGTGAGATCGACACCCTTACTATTTACCAACAAATGCATGATGTACTCTTTATCTAAAGACCGAGACTCTTGTACTGCTAGCGTCCTGATTCCTGATGCATTCCTGTATGACAATGTTCAGCCATGGTTGGCAAATGCAGTGAAGATGGTGAATAACTGACATTTATTTAAACATCACCAAAGCATGCAACAGACAAGCAATGTTTCGAAAAAGTCACAATCGCTGCTTCTGCAAGCATAATCTGCAAAAACACATTGTTAAAATTGAAATATTCTTTAAACATTTCTCATTGTCCAGATGTGTACCAGTAACAAGCAGAGCTGTTGATTAGAAGAGCAGTCAACTACAGTTTCGGAACTGTGCCGTATGATGTCATCAGCTGCGCCATGCAGGACGCCATGTTTGCTCCAACTCTACTACGGAAACGTACGATCTACTTTATCTGGAACTAACTGAACATTTTCCCCAAAAAGTAGCGCGATATCTCTATCCAAAATAAATTCACTTTTGAAGCATTATTTAGTTAAATGTGTGAATATAACAGTTATTCTGCTAGGAACAGGTAATTATGACAAATCGGCACAAACATGGCGCCCATATGTGGCGTATAGTGACGTTACGACACAGGTGTAGGCAAAAAAGGCTAGCGGCCTGCACGGCCAAGCTCTTCTAATCAGCAGCTCTTGTAACAAGTAAGCAACACTGCTTCAAAGGAAAGTAGAATGAGATCTGACCTTCTGGCTAAACATGGCTAGAAACAGACCATCTCTTTTGATTTGAATCGGCGCCCAGTGACAATTTTTACTAAGAAATAAGCAGCAATGTCCACTATTTAGTTGACTGGACAACATAATGTACACAACTACTTGTATATACAACTACTACCGCAATGATATGTTATACGTCGTGATTCTTAAAACCGACTTTCTATCCTTGTTAAACCTCTAAGTTATGACCTTTGGTGGGACCGAAATACATGTATACGTTATTATTATTTACACATTATTATGCATAACACCATACATACATACTGTCATATCATACACTGTATTATGACATGCAAGTAATAACTGTGCGATGTAATATTTATCGCTCCATAAATACAAAGTCTACACATCAAAAGGCTACAACTCAACCTGCCATATCTACCTGCAACTTGCATAAGCAAATACTGCTGGTGTGCACAGCATATCAGATTCAACTGTTCTACATTAGTGCAGGATAAATATGAAACACGCAGTGCAATATACAGTCCACTGCAGTGCAACAGTCAATCTGTGGAAGTGCAAACAATTCTCAACATGATATAAAACATACATAACTGTTCACTGGAAACAATATCACTCATCAATAATAATAATAATAAACCACATCATAAAGTAAAAGTATATGCACCAATAGTTAACTGTATAACAACAGGTATATATCTACAGCAAAAAATCACACATGAGAAAAATCTGTCAGCGAATCAAAAAGACGAAGGCAAAACTGAAGCAACAACGTTTAGAATTGCTGATGTGGACGCGACGGCAAGACAGGCATATCTGTCACGCGTATTGGCTGACTGCGTCCGTACGGATGGGCCAACACAGCAATGCAGGAGACTCTCTATAGACACTCAGCCGCATGCACTGACGGGCTGTCGATCGTACTGCAAGTATCGTCTGATTGGCAGCGGCATGCACAGCAGGTGCTCGACCTTGTCGCGGCTCAACAGTCGCCGGATCACGATGCGACAAAGCTGCTGCAGAGATGCAAGTCTCATCGGCGACAGCAACAGAGACACGTCACCGGACGACGTCCTAGAACGAACGACATTGTTCACAGGTGTACAGTCGATTAACGCCACAAAAATGAACGAGAATTAACGCACCAGACGGAGCCCACGTACAACAAGTACACATGTACAAACTGACGTTCTCAATGCCAAAACACCGAAGCCAATATGGCCCGACATGCGTCACGACGTGTTCGGATTGTGATGGCTATCACGAGCCAACAAAAACCCGGGACAAATGATATAGCCTAGACATGTTAGTTGTTACATCACCTGCTTGCTGCACAGTGTCGTTTGAAATGCAAAGTAAAATTACTACTGAATGCAGTATTCACTAGTCAATGTTCCTTACACAACAGAAGACGTGGTGACAAAATGGACAGTATGGAAGTTTCAACCTTTTGTGAGTGGACACACAACCATGTCAGCAAAAAATTACTACCGTAAAACCTTGAATAAAAGTTCCTTGCTTCTAATAGTACAAGTGGTTCAAACCTATGGCTTCTATTAAAGTATGTTTGGGCCTGCTGGGTGTTCATGACCAACCAAGAAAGCTTTTTTTCACAGGCCATTAACCTGCATGAAGGTATCACCTGATAAGTACCGATATACATATAACTTATTTAAATACTAACAATGCAATAGAAATTTGTCTTAACTAACCCGACAGCCAGTACAGCGCCATCTGGGGAATAACTGCATACTAAACCTCCAGCAATGTCAGATGCTTGCACAACACAGCTATCCTGATCAAATGCATCCCAAAACCTAACATACCTGCAACAAGCATCACAACTACGTGGTGCGACCAAAAAAATATACTCCATACAAGTGTGGCGACAACACACTGAAACAAACATGCTGTAAAAATACATGCATGCAGTGAACAATATGTTGCTTTGCAGTAGTGAAACTGTACTGTCTTTCAGTTAACTGTTGAGTCTAAAACTTGTTGAATTTCGGTGACGGTGCTCCGGGTAACACTGAAACACTGTTTGATAGTTCCTGTGCCCATCCAGTACTTTCACTGACACAGGTAGTGTTCCAACACTACCACCAGTGGTCAATACTACCCATCTCTGCTGAAACGACCAGTTACCCGGTGAACGTGGACCAACCAGTTGCCTCTTGGTTTTCATCTTCACTTAGTAAAGATCCCATGGGAATAAGTGCTAGTAGATCAAACTGGTGCCAGTCGATTTTTAGCGCGAGATGTAATATATACATCTCACGCTTATGCCATGATGCCAGTCCATCTGTCTGTGACGGAAGTGCATTGGCGCATTATAGCTAATTTAGGTTTAAAATTCCGATCCCACTTTACTGTGCACTGGCCGCCGTGCTGCTTGCAGGCGAATCATCTCGCGCCATGCTAGCCAGTGCTAGACTCTCTTGTTGTACACTGGCATTGGTCCAACAGTTTGAGCAATTAGTGTTTGCAGCATGTCTCCTTTGACACTGGCTCATCGTTTTGAACGAGGGTGGTTGCTCTACATGCTGAGTTTGATCAGTACCTAGATGAACCAGTGCTGATGCCGTCAGTCACACTACAGCAGGACTGGAGTACCAGCTGATAGCCATCAGCTGCAGGAAACATGGACATTCGTTGCCATTCGTCACTAATAAACCAAATACTGACTCGGCCGGTCCAGGTTACATAAAATTACTGAATCAGTCTGGTGCAGTTTTCTAGTGGATCGTTCTAACTTCAATAAGTGGTACGGATGTTTACGGGCTTGATGTTCTTCCTGTTACCAATCAACAACTGGTATCAAATCACTGGAAAAAGACGCAAAGCATAATCGGTGGTCGCCTCGCCTCATCCCGCCATCATCCACCACCGTGAAACAATCTCAAACACTAGGATCAGTAGTCAGCACTAGCTAATAAAGCAAAGGACGCATAAACTGCAACGACATACCCATCGTCACAGGCAGTAGCAACATGACGTCCATCGTGGCAGAAAGACACCGAACGCACGTAGCTGCCGTTAGCACCGCCGGCAAAGATCAGCGACAGTGGAGGCGTACAATGCCTGCAAACGTCAAACACTCGAATACTAATTCAAATGCAGCAGAGAAAATAACGCATCTGCAACATAAAGACTACATCTACAGGACCGGACGAGCGAAAAAAAATACCCGCAACACAGCAGTACAATAACTCATGTACTTAGCTAACAATGTGGTGCTACTTAACTGTTACTAATAATTGCACATGAAATAACTGTTAAAATCTAGTGCTACGAATCTGTTTGTACTCTATTTGGACTGAACAACAGGTGACATAACGTATTTGCATTGAGCTGATTCATACTGTCAAAAGCAAATGTCAATAATGTGAGTTTAATAGAAGGAAGTAAAAGTACAGTAAACAGGAGATTGTACAGTGAAGAATGGATGGATTTGTGATTACGATAACAATGAATTGTGTGTGCTGTTCACAGTAAAGACAATGCTGATCACATCACATTCGCATGATTGCATCATCACATCTATTTGTATTCTACTTGAATTCAACCAAATAATTACTCTTATTCCCACTACTCAGTACAGCCCGATAGAAAACTGAGCACTCAGTGCTCAACTGTGCTTACCAAAGAAAAAAAAGATTAAATTACAGCTGTTTTAGATCACCATCATATGATGATACGTGTACAAACACAACTAACTCGAGAAAGAATAGAGCCGATCCCGAGTCGGTGTCCCAGACAATCACTCGAGAATCGTAAGATGCAGTTGCGAGAAGAGCGCCATCGGGCGAGAAGTCACAAGATGTCACGTTATTGCGGTGTCCGGTCAGCCGATGTCGAACTGACCACGTCTTCACGTCCCAAATATGGACCTAAAACCAAGCACGGCAAACTTGCTTGATAAACTAAATTCATAACTCTATGCCACCTATATTGACAGCGAACCGACTTCAATTATGAATACTGGATATATTCTGACACTGCACAAATCTCAATTTTCGTGCATAAGTAGCAAAGCAAAGATTGCAAGACAGATATATGATTAACAGCATCTTTTCCCGGACAATACGGTTAAGCAATGGAAAATTAACCATTCTGAATATTGAAGCACAAAAAGATAAGGTCGCATCATTACAGGCCTGAGGTTCTTTCTGACACTGAACCAAAGGACTGAAGCAAAACATGGAAGTACTGCTAAAAAAGGAAAAAAAGTCATCAGCTGACAGCAGATTGAGCCATGACAAACTGACAACAACACTTACTGAATGATAATTGCCAACTGTCGCGAGTGCCATGGCATCGGGCGACCAGCAGCAGCCATAGAACGCAGTACAGTTGGTTCTCAGAGTCTTGATCATGTTGCCGTCGTCATTCATGTCCCACAGCTTCAGTGTGCCGTCCATCGACGCCGACACCAGAAGCACCAATGGGTGAGGCGCAAAGCTGAGGCTGCTGATGGTGGCGACGTGGTCACACAGTTCCAGCTTCAGTATTCCTGCACAGTCACCGGCATCATCTGGCATCCTCCACTCAAAACTACACCAGTCAGCTGTATGACAGCAGCCAACTTACGGAACTTAAGTACAGCAATGTCAGTAACAAAATACGTAAGCCAGACTTGGTTGTCTGCAATGCAAAACGGGATTGCTCGAACCAATTTGGAAACAGGCCACACTGCCACTCCTTGCAGCAGCAAATGGACTTGTCCACTGCATGCGCTACAGTGGCTGCACATGCCCAGTGCGAGTCCAATCACTTAGCCACAGGTATATTACATCCAAAACGTACAGCTGCAAAGTTGCTATCTGTGTAACTGGTTGCCATATGTCTCCCCCCCAAAATTGTCACTTTTGACGGGAGATCCTGACAGCATCCACATATGGTTAATTAGGCCCATCCCACTCACCACCCCAAACTTCATCTCAAGTTTTTGCAGGGCACACGGTCATGACCAACAGAGAGAGGAAGACCCACACTACATTACCTGTAGTAGGCTAGTATGCAATGCTAGTGTGCAAGCTTGAACTGCAATACAGCCCAATAATGATATCATACATTCTGCCGTCACAGAAATTCAATGTGATATATAGTATATTAGACGTTCTTCAGCCTTCTACACAAGAGGGCCTACCAGTGGCTAGCATAGCGCAAGATGTTGTTGTTGAGATGACCTCTCCCCACGACGACAATGCGCGGTAAATTTGGATCGGAATTTGAAACGTATATTAGCCATAATGCGCCAATGCACTTCCATCACAGACAGACAGACGGACACTGACATCGTAGCAGAAGCGCGAGATGTATATATTACATCTTGCGCTAAAAATGCAACAAAAGAGCATAGCTCACCAGTTTTGATGTCCCAAGCTCGGATACGGCCGTTGCTATGTCCCGTCATAATAACAACGTCGTGTGTAACAATGCGACGATATCGCACTGATGTCGACGGATGCTGCTTCATCACCGGACTTGTTATGCGGCAAAATGCCATCGAATTCACAAACGACCCAACACTGATTGTCAGTCTGTCATCGTTCAATACACCGAACCCTCGCCGCACAGAACTATGCGGCGTCACAGTAACATTACACACACGTAGCACAATGTTAGTGAAGTATCACAGCAAATTAATTATACATACTGTCAAAACTAAACAAAACACCCAAGCCTTGTCTGTCTTACAGTTTACCTTTGCAGTATGCGTACATTTTACTGAGACATAATTCCTATCACATCGCAAACAAATCTGCTCAACAGAACACATTCTGCCACTGGCATTTGTTCAGCCTGTTATCTTCTTATCTGGATTTCACAGCGTATCTTACAGTTAACTAATAACCGAAGTTGAGCTGTAAAGCTTTTATGTAATACTGCAGGAAAAAATGTGTAGTTTTCATTACTGAATTAATCCATATAAATAAATAAGCTAGCAGTATATATCTGCATGTAAAACATGCATGTATGCCATGAATTAAAATAAACAGAGCTAACAATATAACTAACAGGGTAATTTTTACAAGGTTACAATAAAATGTAATATGAAATATAAATACAACAACAGATCATAGATACACAGAATCATACAATAAAAATATAATGCAACTACTGTAAAAATACAAAATGAAAACATAAATAACGGATTATACATATAAAACAAGGTGTCCAAAAACCTGACCTCTACCCTTAGTTAGTATTTTGGATCAGCCTGTGCCTTAGTAAATTAGTAGTAAACAAAAAGAGTGATTTTGAGGCATCAATTTTATAACAAGTCACACATGGCCGAATTAGCTAGTCTGTAGTATTTCGAGTATTTTTGTCCCGTGAAGTCCTATTGACAATATCTCTTACAAATAATTAAATTTTAAGCTTAAAAGAGGTCAATATAAGCCATCGTTCAGATGAAGTTCACAGCCAACTTTGCTTCAAAGAACACTGAAAAGTTTCATCCAGATATACACAAGATAGAACACTGGGTTAGCTAAGTCATATTTCATCTTGTTTAATTTAATCTGGTCTCTGTACAAGGTACTTCACAGAGGATTCACTGAGTTAAAGCTCTGTAACCACTTTACTTGTACTGAGCTCGGCCACAAGTGTTCTCGTTGAAAGACCGTACCAAGTCACACAAATAACAGCCGGTCAACTTGCAGCAAGAACCTTTCCTTGTAATGTGTGAGTGTGATATTCTGCACTTACTCAATGCAGTTTGTTCCAAAGATGGTAATCCTGCACAAGTCGTGACTCCATGCAAAGTAAGCACCATCATCGGACCAAGCACACGCCTGGCAAGGCTCATTTTCATGTGCCGGCATGAAACACAGACGAACAGCATTCTCTGCATCCAGCAACAGCAATGCATCAACAAACATGAACATCTGCTTTATCACACATCTGCACTTCCGTATCTAACTGGAGTAAGGAAATTACTAATAAAATTAATAGCACTTATTTTATCTACATAAACCTCATGAAATATTCAATAAGTTTACTCAGTTTGTCACTAGGAGTTAAAACACTATAGCCAGTCTTAAAGCTGTCGTTCGTTCGTTCGTTTCATCAGGGGCAGCGGTTGACTGTTGGCAGTCTTTCGACGTGCCTTCAGCTACCGCCAGCGCTGAGGCCTAGACATGGCCCAAGGCGCAATTCCCCTCTAACCATGAGGCTTGTACTATATATTTATAGAGCCTAGCTTAGCCGGCGGGTTTCTCTGGCAGAGTGCCGTGTGCGGGCCTCCTATA
>Ga0209782_1001996_pt1 | contig 11128 bp, 9 predicted proteins | sample WorMetmaBAHAMAS1_FD_187390 | JGI IMG/M metagenome (GOLD analysis project Ga0209782, IMG submission 187390) | Marine gutless worms symbiont microbial communities from Max Planck institute for Marine Microbiology, Germany - Inanidrilus... | ecosystem: Host-associated > Annelida > Digestive system >...
CGAGGCGGCGGCGTCGGCGGCGGCGGGGACGTTCGGTCGTCGGTCGGTCGGTCGCGGTGGAGGGCTTAATGCGTCCGTCCGTAGCGGCGTAAATCCCGTCGCGACGTGCACTGCGCCACGACGACGACGACGACGACGATGTCATCGTTTCATTCGTCTGGAAACCGCATTACGACGCCGCGCCAAGCTTGTAGTGTACACACAGACAGACTCGCAGCGTTATCAGCCGTTTCACAACTTCACAAGTCGCCCAACTAACTACTCACGCCCGGTCAGCGCGGCAAAATGTACCAGATCTCCCCCCGGACAAATTATACAAGCGCCTGAAATGCTTTCCCACAGGGTATGTGTCTCAGCGCCAGTTGTAGGTTGCAACATTCTAAAATGGCTTTTATTGGAGGGGATCGATTGTTATCATAAATTCGAGAATATGCAAGTATCATTCTCACCATATAGATTTTAGGAACGCGAAAATGTTGTTTGCACCCTGGCTGGTAAACTACGTTTCCACAAATTTACACTAAGCTTGTGACCTATTATGGACTTATTCAAACCACTGCTGTATGTTTTGTATTGCTGATAACAACCACTATCTCTACTAAATAAAGGCCTACTCAACTTTATCACCATGCACAATAATCCCTCGCTTGCCTCTTCCCTCTAGCTGAGGTTAGTCGTCGACATTTGGTATTTGGTATAAAATTAACGATGCAACATATTCGTGGCGATATACAGTAGTATACTTCTGTTACTGATCAGAAGAACACGCTGCTTTGACATAAATTAAGGAGCAAGCTAAACAGTGTTGATTGTTTGCAAGTTCATTATGTTCTTTCTGAAATCGGCATGCATTGTGCACAGCCTACAACAGCTCAATGTCTAGGGCTAAAGTGGTGTTCTCACTGCGGCCGTCGAAGGCCCTGTCAACGGCCACAGTGAGAACACCACTTTAGCCCTAGACATTGAACTGTTGCAGGCTATGCACAATGCATGCTGATTTCAGAAATAACGTCTGGCAAACAATCGACACTATTTAGCATGTCTTTCGTGCACATTTGTAGATATTTTCCTCAGCCACAGACAGCTCAGAAAAAAAACCCAGCGAGGTAGAACAGTAATGAAATACGGGAAAGGCAGCACGCCAGTATAGCTATCGTTAATCCGCCGTTATGAGATCGACGCAAAACGAAACGGTCAACAAATGCAATTTGTTCGTCTGTCTCGTCACGGAAATGAGCAATGTCAGCGATCACGTCTCGTCTCATTCATCCGACTGCAAGACGACGGACTGCAACACAGCTATAATACTGCAGGCGTCCTTGCGGCCAGTAGTCGATGTGGCAACGAAGTCGTCTTAGCCGACAATGCGATCATGATGATGATTGATGACGATTCGCACCGAGCAGTGAAGAACTTTGAACGGGACTGACTATGATATATGAGATAAGCGTTGGACACTGTATCGTTATGATATACTCATGGGTGGGCAGAATAAACATGACCAGTTATAAACAACAGAAATTGAATAATTGAGTCAGTTAAACATATAGTTGAGTCTAATTAAGTTTTTAGGCCGTATCGCATGCAATATGTGCAAAGATGCACATAAATATCGCACGTGGCGCAGTCTGTGCGTGTCCATGTGTTGAGCATAGCCGCGATAGACTGTGCAAAAACGACCGAACCGATCGTCAACCGGTTTCGGCTGTCGACTCGTGTGGGCCCAATTAACTATGTATTAGATAGAGGTTCAGATTCTCTTGTAGCAATTTTGAAGGGAGTTTCGGTCATTGAAAAGCGTTAGGATTCTGCTGCGCAGTTCACAGCAAAAGGGATATTCAATACTGCTGCTGACCGGAAAAATCCCCCTCCCCTGCGATTCGGCTTTTCGTCAAAATACTTTGACCACTTGTTTTCTTTTCTTGCTTTTTTCATTCGATGAACTAAGCGTTCACAGTTCAGTGAACTGTGAATGCTAAAAATTCTCCAATTTCACACGATTTCTGCGTTACAGATCAGAACACATCACATGACAGATCTAAGCAGAATACGGTACGATACGATACATCTGATATTATAGTGCGCTCAAACACTAACATGGAAACAAAAAATTAGCAAGTCTTAGAAGTAATCAGCAGCCAAGAAACCGTGGAGTCAGTCCTGAGAAATTCGCTGGCAAACGAAAAGATAACAACGACACAGTAGTAATGACGTGCTACTGTATAACATAGACGCAGGCGACTCGTCTGCTGGGTCGTCTTGGAGTGAATAGATGCGTGTGAGTCAATTGACTGATGGTCGATACACACGTAGAGCGAGAAGCTAGGCCGCAGCTGCAACATCAGTATATACGCCTAAATGATTGACTGACCGCCAACGTAGACTCGACGGATGCAGAACCAGGCAAAGACAGCGTCCCGCGGGACCTCAACTCCACCAGTCCACCAGCAGAGGCGCGGGAAGGGGTGGGGAAGGGGCAGCAGTGGCAAGTGCCCCCCCCCAACTTTGAGGGAGGAGGGGCAATGGTCCTCCAACTTTTGTTTCATGGTTCATGGCCGATGAAACCTGAAGTATTTCGCTGCATAAACGGCGATAAACGTTCTACGAACGATTCTCTGAATTAACGAAAATAGACCTACGCCATTTTAAACGAGAAACAACAACAAATTTTAGACCCTACCCACCCACTTTTGCCTCTCCAACTCCATATATCTTACCGCGCCCTTGTCACCTGCCTCCGAATCTGTCTCAACGTGTCCGAAGGGATTTTACAACAGACGGGCCTGGAATGTTGGCTCATCTTTCCATCGATTTAATCGATGCTGCGTTAAGTCGGCTTCGGCGATCATCTAACCCAGCTATATTAAGCTTTATCGATCCGACAAATCAATACACTGTGATTGTCCGTCACACGTGGCACCTATTCATTCTGCCTTCAGGCTTACTGTAAACTTCTCTTGTTGAACGGAATATAAAAAGAATAGGAAAACAGAGTAGAACACTCTGAAAGCCAAAAAATAGACCTATCTGCTGGCATTTTCTATCGCAGTCAAGCCGACGTGTCGACGAAAGCTCGCAAGACATTGTCGTTATTTTCGGTGCTAAGAAAACAAACTCATTCTCACCCCATAAACGAGGCTGAATCGCACTTGCGCTTGGCTGCAGTTTCGGATCTCGTAGATTATCGATTGATTTTTGGGCCCATTCTATGGGGTCATAGCGGTCCCCTCTGTCACGCGTTGTCGTTGTTGTCCTGGACATCGATGCGCAGGCGGCGTGCGACAGTGGCGGCGTGCGACAGTAGCGACACCTGGTGAATGGCAATGCAAAATTAGGGCGTGCGGCGGCTCGCAGTGGCGAATGGGCCCAACATTTTTCAAATGCTTCTTGTTTATACAATCGAGAAACAGTTTCATCGCATGCAGTGTCTACGGGTGCGTCGCGGCGAGGCGGTAGAAGTAGAACATCGCTCAGCGTAGCAACGAAGCTATTCTACGTCGGGCCTAGTTAGTAGTCGAATGGGTGACCGTCTAGGTCAACTCAGCCTTTCGTCCCTCCGGGGTCGCTAAATCGAGTACCGGCTAGCTTAGTCTAGTCTAAAGGCGGGATAGTCACCTCTGCGGGGCGATCTCTGATTTCCCGTAGCGATGAGGTTGGTTGCAAACTGCTGCACTCAATTACTTGCTTACTTAAATAGTTGCTCCGAATGTTTAAACGTTTTATCTTTGCAGAAAATCCGTTTTAAACGTTCTGTTTTATATTTGTGCTGCGAATGTTCGGAACAAATATGAAATTAACCATGCACGCACGTGTTCACTATAGCTCATATTTTAGTTTATTGAACGGACAACCAACCATTAAAAACAGACAATGTACGAAAACGGATACGTCTGTCTGTAGCGCGAAAATGTCAATCACGTTGTAGGCCCTACAGTACTTCGAAATTGCATGGTACCGGTACTTTATACCCGATAAATATTTCAAATTACGAGTAGTCGCCAATTCGCCATCAATGTGTCTCTGAGGTGATACGACAAGAAAGAAACGACGCGATTAATTTTCTATGCATATTTCATTACGTCTAGTCGGATAAAAACCGTTCTTCGTGGAGACACGGAATATGAAACGATGTAGCCACGATAATATGTCGCATGCACGAAAGGATGACATCCGCTTCTTCTTATACTTGTTATAACTCTAGTCTAGGCTGAGTAGGCCACGATTTTTTTGCACGAATGCTGTCATCACAGTGTAGCACAGCAGTGCTTACAAACACTGTTGTAACAGCCACCAGCTAAGCGTGCATGCACAGGAAATGGCAGATTTAGGATGTCAGAACTCTAAAACCCCTGAACCGACTTAATACAAAAATTAATGTGGGAGATTAGGTCGGTGATGTCGTCCCGCATGCCAAAATTCAAAACGATCGCCCACTAGGGCGTGTCCCGACGTATGGGTGAAATACCACTCTCGTGTGGTTTGTATAGTTGTTCATTTTTTGTGACCCCAAAATTGCCTAAGTCCTGCTGAGGCTTAACTACAAAACCGATTTCTACGCATTTTGATTCATACGTTATCAATTATGGGTAATTGCATTTCTAGAAGGATAAAAATGCAGAAAGTTCCAGTTTTCCCCATTTTCTCCAAAATAGACGCAAGTAGTTATTTTAAGCCCAATACACAAAATATTCAAACTTCCGTATTAGCAAAACTAATGCAGCGATTCCAACCAAATTTTGCACAGTGTTAAAAACCACCAAGTACTCTTTGCGGGTGGTCCCAAAATGCGTTCCACAAATCCAATATGGTGGACTGTTGCGGTGCATCTGTGATATCTGAGCTTGTTGTAAACGAATGTTGCAACGTGCAAGTCGTCGTACTGCATGCATCCCATAACGCTGCTATCGATTTTCTTCAATTCCACAAGTTCAGCAAACTTAATGCAGTCGAATATTGGGCGACGCAGGATGCTGGCACAGCGGTGCTACTGATCGACCGATCTAACAGATACGACAACGCTGGTCACATGAGGTGCACGATGGCGCCGCCTGTCGGTCGGTCGGTCGGTCGGTCTCTGGTGGCAACTAGATCGTCGTTAGTTACGTGTACCAAATGCACACGTCGTCTTCTCACTCTTTCCACTCTCATGTTCAGCGTTAAACGACGCGTCTTTGCAATGCTGCCATCTATCGACCTGATAAAGTGAAGAAACAATGAATTTCATTTAACGTAACATACATACAGTCCTTACATCACCGAAATGTGTAAACTATACGACGGAGGTGTGAATGGATATACATTTCCAAATATTGATTTGGTTCGTACTTCTATAAAGCAAGTACGTAGGCTATATGAACCTTAATGTGCAGGCTACATTCTCCTATATGATGGACTCAAGCTACTGAACAACAATGGCCTAAAGCTAAGCAATGCAGATAACACATTTTTCGCATAATGCTGGAGCGCAAAGTAGTGTATCGCCTTCGGATGTCGTGTTTTCGCTGCGCAGTAAATTCGGGCATCTAAAAGTCAAACGAGGCAATTGAATTATATCGAAGTGCTTCGGTAGCGTCAGTCGAAACGTCCAGCTGTCGGTAGGCTACGCGTGATCTGTTTGTGTATGGAAATTGCGATTTCATGCCGACGTCGAAACAAGAAGCTCAGCTGTTGCAGAGAGACCGCGCGACGCTTCCTACCATTAGGAGTGTGTCGAGTTTTATTGTGGATCCCAAATAACGGCGTGCCGTGGCAAAGTTTTTCTAAGTCCACAACTGTGAATGCAAAAATGGGTCACATGAGCCAAACCACGCCCCTTTCAGGTGTGATTTGTCATCCCTTTGGCAAGACTTGATATAATCTCCCTGTGCACAAAATTTGAAAGCCATTCCAGACATACAGACACACACAGAGACACGACGATGGCATATACCGCGCTAGCATAGCGTCGCGCGGTAAAAATTCAACTCTCCATGCAACTTCAGTTAGAACAACCTCAAGCGGCATACTTCGTTATTATGTGATTACTTAACTGTGCTACATACAGTTAAAATACAAGACTATCGTACATATCAGACTTCGCTCCCAGTGCAAAACCCACGATATGTACTTTCTGCATCTTTATCCTTGAGCAAAATTCGATTCGGATCGATGCAGTAGTGTCAGCTGTTACGTTCTCGCCTTTTAGAATCATAAACGACGAACCATAGAGCCCACTGTGTAAAAACATAATCCACAAAACCGGAAGTACATAACGTACCGCAATGCAGTCAGAGGAGGACCGAGCCGCGGCCACATGCAACATGCACAAAAAATTGGAGAAGTTTTTCGTGTTTTTCGCATTATACCAGCAAACTGACAGATCACATCACAGTGTGCTGTGGCAAAAATATTGACGAAAACAATGAGACACATTGATTTGGAACTGACTTATCAGTTTCCTTGTTGCTAACAGTATTATCTCCGTATATCTATCCGTAGCTTTAATGAGTTAGCTTGATTTACGAACACACGCCAAGTGATGCGTACAAATCAGATAAACCCAATCTCAATGTGCATATACGCCGACAATGACAGTGTGAAATCAAAGAAAACTCGTTTCGTCTAGGCCAAATTTCTTCCATTCTGAAATCCTCTCTCGCGCCATTTGTTCCGGGCTCTCCAGATCACAGCAGATTTATAAACGAATTCTATGCAGCTGCGTAGGCCTAGTGCATATGTCATTTACATATACCCAGAAACACTCGCTTCTACTTACATGTCCGATAATAATCAACATATTCCTATCATCACGACTCTATAAGGTCGTACTTTTGAGAAAATACACGACAAACACGTCTCAAATAAATGAAATTAAGTAGAAACAATCGTTATTAAACACCGTGTCAATAACACTGGACAATTTTATCAAAAACAATAATAAACTTCAATTGTCACTCGAGATTTTGAAGGACGGCACTAGTCCGGTAGTTTGTCGTTTAGCATAGACGTTATGCTAGCACGGTATATGCCGTCGTCATGTGTCTGTCTGTCTGTCTGTGTGTCTGTCACATTCCGATATTGTAGCAAAACGGCTAAACGTAGGATCACGCAAATAATGCCGCACGATAGCCCAGCGACTAGTTTTTATGGCAAAAATCACAGCGAAATTCGAACGGGATCACCCCCTACGGGGGCGCCAAACGAAGGTGGGGTAGGTTAAAATCAGCCACTTTCGACGAAAAACTCGCTACAACTCGAAAATGGTACAAAATTGACACATAGTTTCTATTAAAATCGAATAGGAAGTCGTACGCTCTATCAAATGGCGATGTTTCCAATGACCTTGGGTAACCCCTAACCCCTAAACCATTTCAATTTCTGCAATTTTCGTCGCCTTTCATATCTTCGAAGTGAGTGAATACAGAGACTTCAAATTTGGTGTGCACGTTGATCTTAGCTAGTCCCAGCCTACGGACGACAAACCGTCCCTGTTAGGGGCGTAATTACATCACGCGACCCGTTTTAAATTTTGGGGACAGCATCCATATCTCAGGAATGGCTGAAGTTATAGCTGTCAAATTTCGTACATAGGGAGATTATATCAAGTCTTGCCAAACAGATGACAAATCACCCCGGAAAGGGGCGTGGTTTCGCTCACGTGGCCCATTTTTGCATGTGCAACTGTGGACTTAGAAAAATTTTGCCATGGCACGCCGTTGACTGAGATCAACGATGCAGTCAACGACGGACCTGTGTTTGTTGCACCTTGGACGGTCGACGCTAGTGCTGCTATACACTAAGGTTTAAAGTCCATCGGTTCGATTTGTCACTGTATTTGTTGCAAACTTGCTTGTAGGCTACAATATATCGACAACAAATCGACCAAGTAAAGTTTGAGCATTATCGTTTAAATTTGTGCTAATAACCGATGTCTGTCAATCTGTTTAGCAATTTGCTATCGACCGACGCTCATTGCATGATAATTATACTCAGTGTGCACGAATATATTGTCGATTTTGCGTAAGGCAGCGTTGCGCGGTCCATCAGCGTTAGCAGATATACTTGTTGTGGTCACTGTAAAACTTCACATTAATTTGAAACACTATAACATTATACGACACGTTATTCCGACTCGTTAACGACGTCTCGTTATCATCATCATATCAGCACGCAGCTTGCAAACATTTCGCCAGCCATGTCACAGACGGGCACTAGTCGTTCTGACAGCCGCATATTTCTAATGAGAATTCGGCAGTGCACCATTGTAGCCGTCGTCGTCTGTAGGCGACACAGAGAAAATAGGAATTCACCTTATCAACTGCACGGGCGACGTAGCGACACGACCCTCGTCTCCTCCTCCCGGTCCCCAGCAGCGTGTCGGTCCAAACTGCGGTCTCACTGCCTCGTAGTCTAGAAACGGAAAAAAGACGATCATGTGACGTCGTGGGTGATGGTAAACACTGGCGGTTTAGGGAGTCGTAATCAAATTAAAACGGGACGGCAGCGCGAAGTCAAACGTCAATCAAATCACAGCTGCTGCGTCGCAGAACTAGCGCGGCCGGGGGCGAAGTGAGACGGCATTCAGTCTCTTCGGGTTTCATAAATACGTGGTTTCATGTGCAATTAGTGCACGCAACACGCTGCAGTAATTGCGAGCTTTGCAACATGCTGGAAAGCCTGCAATTATTGCAGCGTTTTGCATAATAATTGTGCAACAATTTTAGCACCCTGTAGGATGCACAGAAAACTACGATATAAGGTACGACGGGTGAGCGTAATGACAACACTGAGTGGTTACGTACGAGTGTTTTCACCGAATTAGTCGCGTCAGTTACAACACGCGTTCCATGCACGTGATCTGAGTATCAAATAATATCAATTGATATCGAGATACAGATACAGATATTTAGTAACATTCTTGAGGCTTAAAAAGAAAGCAATAAATAACGCACACAATTAATCTATATACAAGACAAAACACTGTCCGGAGAAAAGGGGTCGAGCCTACTAGTCGTTAAGAGCTAGAGTGCGGTAATGATCTGTAGCAAAATTAATAAATGAACAATATTTTTGGTACGTGTAATATGACGTGGCTGTTCTGAGCCAAGACAGGACAGATGTATCACGAAGAGGGGGAAATAAATGATAGAGGGAAGAGAAAGGCTGACAGATCTCTTGAAAGAATGACCTTGAGAGTCACGCTCTTCAACATCGCGCTCTCTCCATTTTATAGCGACGCCATCGTCCGCTCCGCCCCTGGCCGCGCGCCGCGCTAGTTATGTGACGCTCTAGCGATGATCTCATTGTTGTTTGACGTCGCGCTGATTGGCGCGTCGTCCCTGGTAAACACTGCTGGAATTCACGTCCCTAGAGAGTAGAGATGTCGTAGTGAAACAGTTCGTAATAGCCAATTCACACCGCCCGACGCGACGCTACACGACCGTCGAGTTGCGTCGCGTCGGGCGGCGTGAATTGACTATAAGAGGACGGCAGTGCGAAGACGATGCTGTACGAGTAGCAACGTGTAACCACGTCTGCGTGGCAGCTCACACACGCGTCAGCGTGCGTCGGGCAGTGAAACCACACGCCGTCAAATTTCCGGGATTAGAGAAATCCCCGAACCGAGTCGCCGGCAAGATGACGGCTGTCTCTGACGGACTGACGGACGGACGGAGATGTAGGCAGGCAATTGGACGTCGACGTGAGTTGGATGCGACCATGCAGTTATCAAGGATGCCCGGTTGGCCGTCTTCGAACGACCCTTCCAACCGTCGCAGCCTCAAGCCAGCCGGTAATATGGTCGTATTAGCTGGACATTATGTCCACACGGGTCAGTTGGTGAGTCCGGCGGGATCTGCGCCCGTGTGTACGCCAATATATACGAATGCTACACACGTAGTCCAGTCGTTGTCTTTGGTTCATTGCCGCGACGACCGCTCGTAAATTCCTCGTCCTAGCAGGAGCGGACGCGTTTGACCCGAAGTCCCGAACAGGCATAAAATGTGAAATTCATGAGCGTCACTCAGCCGCAATAAACGTCCAACGGAGCCGGATTCCGCCGAACTGCTGTCGATTTTATGTCAGTATTTTCCACGCCCGACCATATCTTCGCACCTGCCGTGGTTGTGCGATCCAGCCAGATACGTGAATAGACACGAGCGGTAAGACTCAAACTTCGTTGACTGGATTAGTTGGGTATTTGTTGTACACATAAATCAACAACATATCGAACCAATAAAGCTTGAGCCGATAATCATGATGATGACGATTGAAAGTAGATATACCCAAACTGTGTGTGTCCCACACGGCTATCCGATCCACACGAAAATTGGTGACGATATTGGCCCGTAATCACTACAGATTATGAATATCTGCTGTTTGTGATTCGCTGAATTTCTCCCTCTCCGGAATGTTTCGGTTCAGAGACAACACTGAGGATATTTGTTTGTGCCCTGCATTTTTAAGGACACTTTCAGGAAATTGGCATAGCAGCACTTCTTAATAGGTCAATATCCCATAATGTGAAATATCGAGAATGTCATAAGATTTGTGAGCAGAACAAATAAATGTAACGTCTGCAAACTATAGAAAATCGGCTGTTTCTATACGTGGAAAGGCCGGACGATCTAATTAACTGAGCGAGCGAAGAAGGCCGCGCAGTGCGACATATTTACCAGGTAAAGCGGGCGCAGTTTGCACGGTTACTTACTCGGCGTAATCCAATTTCTTGACCGGGCGAAGACGAGGACGAAATGTCGACGACAAGCGGCGCGGGGTGACGGCCAGCCAGCGAGCGAGAGAGCGAGCGACGAGGCGGCGACTCACAAGCGGTCGCTGCCGTAGACCGCCGCTTGTGATGCCGCCGCCGCCGCGGCGTGCACCGAATCAATATGCAACGTATGATGAATGGCTTTGGCGAACACGCAAAGCGGAAAGCCAATATTGGGGCTCAGTAGGCAGGAGATTATCCGCGTTCGTAGCCGCCTACTCGGTGCACGAGTCGACTCGCTCTACGCTCAGTCCCTCGTCCGCTCTGTCTGTGTGCACGTATATATGTCGTCACGGCGCGGCGACGCAACGACGATCGAACTCGCGTCTCAGTAATTCGCAAACACCGTCGTCTGACCTAGAAATGAAACTGTCATCCGTC
>Ga0209782_1001997_pt1 | contig 11127 bp, 10 predicted proteins | sample WorMetmaBAHAMAS1_FD_187390 | JGI IMG/M metagenome (GOLD analysis project Ga0209782, IMG submission 187390) | Marine gutless worms symbiont microbial communities from Max Planck institute for Marine Microbiology, Germany - Inanidrilus... | ecosystem: Host-associated > Annelida > Digestive system...
CATATTGCCAGGCAATATATATTCTCAGTTATGGCCCGGTCGTCAGTATAACTAGCAATAACCGAAAAATTTCGGTTAAGGTTTCACAAACCGAGCCTTAAAAATGTGTAAATTTAAATTTTAAAAACGAAATTTTACTACTTTTTTCGCTGCAATTCAATCCGACATTTGTGTGTGTAGGACAAGTTCAAGAGCGGTCTTCTGTCGTCGAGCGAGGAGTTCAAGCGGCAGGTGATCGCGCTGCTGGAAGAGTTTCGAGCACGAGGACCGTTCGCGAGCCACATCACGTGTGCCAAGGCGTTTGAGATGATCGCCGGCATCAAGCAACAACTGGCACAGCTGAAGGAGGACGAGGCATCGCTGCGCCGTGGTCTTGCCATCTTCAAGATCGATCTACCGCCCTCCAAAGACATCGCCAAAGTCGAAGCGGTACAGAATTCTGACGTTTCTTGCAGACAGACATGAGGACAGATTGATTACACACCGGCAGCTATAAGCCGAATAAATGAATGTAAGGTTAAATGTGTATACGTAAGTCCATAAAATCACAAAAATACACAACATAAAAGATATGATAAATGATGACTTTTTGTTAATAATTTGCAACAGAAAGATCAAATGATTAAAACTAACGTGAAGGAACAACATACCGGTACATTGGCCGATCTGATTGGAGATCCCTTTTCCAGACATCGTTGGGTGGAAATTTGTTGGGTGGCAGGGGCGTCGATCCCTACGGGACAGGGGGACATGTCCCCCCAATAATTATGAAGGGGAGGGACGTCCATGGTAATGTCCCCCCTCAATATTTTAAAAGTGATGTCGTTTAGGATGTCGACTCGAGTGAGCACAAGAAACTGTCCAGATCCCCAAGGGATGTGGATAACAGTAACAACTGTTGTTTGTTGTATTTTAATGCAAATATTATGTGTCGTTTCACAAAAAAGCTTCAGCTTCTGGGTGACAAAGTCCCCCAGACCCTCTACCGGGGCTCCACCCCTGGACCCCACTGGGGGACTTCCGTCCTCCAGATCCCCAGTCTTCTTTTATGTCCCCCCCCAATAATTCTACTGTATGCTTTTATTTGTCTTAATTCACTTACTTGTTCATTTTCTATTTGTTTCTTTGACACTATTCCTTGAATGTCATAAAGGGCAGTTGACCTGAAAAATCGGTCTGATTTTCTCCAAAAATGCTTTTTTGTAGGACCAGCTCTGTAAAGAAGACCGATTAAACAACAATGCAGAAAAAGACCTTTTTCATTTATCACGCTCGACACATACATAGTGGTAGGCGTAATGCATCAGTCTAGTGCCCGTCTGATTTTTTTTGACTCATGTCGTTGTTATTGACACTAATGCAGCTACCACAGAAGCGTCACTGCAGCGTCGTACACGGGCTAACACCTCTGCTGCGTGGTCTTAATTGTGCCATGCCCTGGACAAGTTGTGAATGGGGTGGACCCGATAAATCGTATATTAGATGGACGTGCACATTTCTGCCACCTGCCAAATTCAGTTGAATGATAGTGCACGGTGGCTGTGAGTGAGTCTGCTACCAGGGGTGGCAATGCGGCCAGTAGCTATATTGCGGGTAATCTATGAGCAGCTGGTAGCAGCATAATTAATACAGTGAAACATAATAAACGGATATAAAGTTGATAATTAAAGAAAAATAACTTAACTAACAAGAACAACAAAAGGAAAAAAAACACACCTACACACGATTAGTTTGGGCAGTCTTATTAATGATAGTGTTGGCTCTGGTTCTGCTTCTTGGACGTCAGACGTCGACCACAGCCGACACGAACACGGACGACACTCGATCCACTTCGACGGTGAAGTCGCAGAAGCCGCGAGGCCGGCAGCGAGGCCGCGAAGAGGCGCAGGCGGCCGCCGAGGCTTCCATCATCGACCTGAAGATGGAACTCGCGCTCGAGATTAGCAAGTTCATCAGCGACATCGAGTACCAGCTGGAGCACGTCGTGCCGATGGCCGAGCTGTGCTTCGTGGGTGACACCGTTGGAACGTGGATGTTGTCGAGAGTCACGGAGTCACGGACACTGTGAATGTTGTGTGGGCGTGTCGCATGCGTCGATCAGTAACACTTGGTCACCTGTTGTCGATTTCACTCTGTCACAAGAGTCGTGCGACTCAGTTGATATTTGACTTTGAGTTTTTGACTGGTCACCTGATGTTAGCATCACTTTGTCACATATACGTTCAAGGTGGCACAGAAAACATGAAACATATATACCTAACAGATATATTTGCTGAGTCATAGTTTTATGTGAGTAGATTACTAGCGTAATTTTTGTTGTTGTTTTTTACAGAACTTAGGTTCCATTTTCGTTTCGAAAATTGTCTAATCCATTTTGCACAACTTGCAGTGCAAAAATCAAAACTCGAAGCAAACATGTTCATTAAGCGACATCAGAAAGAATATTTAATATTTCCAAAAGTGCACAATATCAAAGACTATTAATTTTTTGTATTCAGTAGCCATTAGTCGCATTTTTGAACAGCTAACAGGGCATGTCTGGTAGATGTTTGGTATGTAAACATGGTAGTCACATGACTGGTATACCGAAAGCTGACTGGCCTGGCATACGAAGTAAACAACTAACATTCAGTCCACGCCATGTTAAGTCCTGGTACGTGACCAAAAATAGCCCTATTATTTGGGGTATGTGCACATAGGAACCATAACTGACCAAACATGTTCTTATAATTACAATGTTTCACTTCTTCTGTGCTATCAGCTGTGTCAACCAGCACTCAGTTGCTTGCTATTAGTGTCAGTCTTGTTACGTGACATTGTGTCGGCCAAGTAGAGATTGCCACTTGCCAGTGCTGTTACCTCATCTAGTGAAATTATGTTTATACCTCAGTTTATTCATCAATCTGTCTGCCTATAAGCAGGATTACAGAAAAAGTGCTGGTTGATAGAATTGTCATAAAATTTGTGAATGATAAAGACCTTTGCAGAAGAAGCAGTCAGATAAGTATTTTGTTATACTAGTTGATGTGTAGACCTAAGCGGCATCCTGTAAATTTTATTTTTCACTTAAATTTGAACTTTTGTTACCCCATCCCCCGTCTAGAAAAATCCTGGCTATGTGCCAGGGCGTGACATTAAGCAATTTTGTGTAAAGTTGAGAATTTTACTTGGAAATAATTTGCACCATAAATGCATTGATTATCTGGAATAATTCTGATATCCAACAGCATTTTATTATGACTGTCATATTCAGTGTAGAAGTTTTGCATCTGCAGTGAGACTGCTTTTGCAATTTGTTAACATTTGTAATGTAGCTTTTGTTACATTTTTTTCTAATTTGCACTTGATATGTACTTGTCACAATTTTAAAGTAAAGTAAAGTATAGTAAATGGAATGCAAGAGTTTCCAACAGCCTCACTGCTATGGCAGCTTGCATGCCATATATAATCATACAATGTTACCTGATATCCCTGCCTTTATCCCAGCCAGTCAAAGCTGGTACTCAGTTTAACGACCCAATAGGGATGTAAAGCTAAGTTGATCTAGTTGGCCAGTTAGATATTGAAGTGGTTTACCTGCTGGAAGATGGTCACCCGTTCCACTAGTACTAACGATACTCGACGTAGAGTAACTTTGTTGATGTGACGAACGACGTCACCGGAAGGTCTGTTAACATTCTGCATTGAACATCAGCAATTGTCTGAGCTCATCTTATGTGACTGACTGCAAATGTTGTATATGTGTTGCATATAATACTGCAATGTAAGTGGCTTTTGGGCCTTTTTGCTTTAATAAATGATGAATGCCTGACTGCCATAGGTAAATCAATTCAATTTAATTCAGTTCAATAGCAAATTTATATAGCGCCGTATGTCGAAACCGAATCAGAGGCGCTGTGGTGATGACTAGATGCTAGACGGTTCACGGTAGGCTAAATAAAACAGTTCCGATTTAAGCTTGCACTTAAAAGTAGTTACAAGTTCGGCCTGTTTACAGTGTTATTAGACAAGGAGTTCCAAACAGTAGGTCCACTGACACAGAATGCTTTCGCAGACAAGGCTAACGACAACTGAGGTACAGTTATCGAACTGAGGTTCGTCAGCTGACTTAGTGGTTCATCGGTCTTGTTCTGTGCAGGAGCTGGAGCAAATTGAGCTGGTGTGGACGATGACGAGTGAGTGGGAAGATCACTGGAATGTCTGGAAGAGCGGTCGGTTCATCGACGTCGAGACCAGCGACATGGAGGAGATCTCCACCACACTCTTCAGGAAACTGCAGAAAATGTCGCGCGAACTTAAAGTAAGTTTTGCTGCAGTGGGCCACAGTCGGCAGTGGCTGTTTTGTGCATAGTTTTTAGTACACGAGATCTCAGCAACTGCTGGGGTGGCCAACTGTGGCGTTGTGATAACTGAAAAGTTTGAAAGTTCAACACCTCACCTCCAGTCAATATCTCATTCCGTAGACGGATACAAAACCTCATCCAGTAGAAAGTAGCTGTCCTCTGTGGTAACCCTTACCCTGAAAACGAACTTTATCCTATTGGGTGTTTAACCATAATACACCAAGGTCACATACAGACACCAAGTGTGCAATGAGCCAAACAAATAACTGAAAATGTTAGTGTTAATTTTTGTGAAAATGTTTTGATTACATTAGACGACGAACAGTCTATTAAAATATGGAGGCTGTAAGTCATGTAGAACTCCCTTGGAAAAAGTATAATCAATTAATATATTCAACGCATTGTGCACTAGGTTCTGTAAACTGCATACATGTAGTTGCTTGGAATGTTTAAAACGTACTTTCTGGGCCTATCTTTGACGTGCGTGATGTATTATCTGTGTGAAGGACAGGAACTGGGAGATTCTTGAAGTAAGTCGTGCACGTGTGGATCAGTTTCGTCGAACCGTTCCACTCATCACCGACCTCAAAAACCCGGCAATGAGGCAGCGGCATTGGGAACAAGTCCAGGTTCAGTTGCTTACTTACTTATTCCACTTCATGCTGCAGTGTTTTTTACTGTTTAGGCCCGCTTTCATCGACACCAAGGTTTTGGTTGATAAGGACTTCTAACTACACTGTATTCAAAAAGGAAGTATATCACCAAACCTCCAACTATAATTTTAAGAAAAAATTTTTTTAGAAAATAAACAAAGTTAATTACAATTTATTTGTCCATAATTTTATTCAGTCTGATGAGAAGCTCACAATAAATGTTCAAAACATTGTCCATCTCCGTGCTCAAATGGTTTCACTTGCTGTCTCCACTCATTGATGGCCGCATCAATAACATTCTGCTGCAGACTGTGCCACACATCAATGATGTATGGTACATACACCATCAGGTGAGGTCGGAAATTAAACTTCCTATCGATTGCATATTCACTTACTAATATTTGTCCCAACAATTACTAGAATCCGACAACTTCCATTAAAATTATTGTTGGTGGTTGGGTGATAGACTTTTTTAAGGCACAGTGTATAAGTGACACCGGCTTGAACCATGGCAGTAATTCTGTCAACAGTGGTTGGACTCCCTACATTTTTTGGAAATCTTGTTTATTGAGTTTTAGTCAGTGCATAATTAGCCAGTATTTTAATTAATTAGAATTAAAATTGGTTGCTGATTAATTACAACTAGAATTAGCTAAAAAGTTAATATCGTTAATTAGAATTATCATTAGCTGCTGTCTAATTAAGTATCATTAGAATTAGATACTGTCAACTTTTATGGCAGTGAATTGTTTGAAAATTGTTAGTTTAAGGATCATATGTTGTTGTTATATTGATTTATACGTGAACGTATCGTGTTATCACCTGTAGGAGAGTGACAATTTTGATGCCTCTGTTATGGGACAGTTGGTATAGCCTTTGCATCTTAGAGATTTTCAACGATTTCATTGATGACATAGTTGTTGTGAAAATTTAAAACATTTAATCTTTAAGGAAAAGACGTTTTAGGCCCATAACATCTAAAATTTGCTTCAAACGTTAAGGTCAATGACAGAAACATCTGTGTTGTGCTGTGCTGGTCTGACAGGCAGAGACTGGTCGCCAGTTTAACTACAAGGCAGAGAGCTTCACCCTTGAACGTATCATCGATTGGGGCTTCGACCAGTACACAGACAAGATCAAGGACATCTCGAATGCTGCGTCAAAAGAACTTGCCATCGAGAATGGCCTGAGTGAGATCAGCTCGACCTGGGAGAACACAGTTTTCGACCTTGTACCGTACAAGGATAAGGGACACTTGAAAATCAGGTCTGCATTCACCTTGACAATGGGCCTTGGCCGTGTATGTTGAATATATAACGAAAGTGTTTGTAGTGGTGTGTAATACTCTAGGCGACTTTTACCAGAATGCACTAGGTTATACATTTAAAGCTGGCAAACGACTGATTCGTATGTGATAATTTCTCAGTTTTTTTGTGATTTTACAGTTTTCACTTATACAACATTAAATAAACTGTCAACAGTCTTTTTATACAATAATCGTTATTTACCGTAGAATGTCAGCAATAAAAAAGCAAAGTGAATAGAAAAAAAACTAGAAATGCGTGTCAGAGCCAAGCATATGGCTTGCCTGGCCACCCTTTACCAAGTAGTAGCGAAACAGAACCGTGTACTAATCGACACAGTGCCTGGCAGTGCCACCCGCATTGACGCCTGCTGTACACAGTTGAGTGGCATTAACTCCAGAATTACTCGTCAAAGCCCATGAAATTTATCAGTTTTACACGGATTATCGCCGCTTTTAACACACTTTTAGATCTCTTGGCTCCGAGGTCAGCCATTAAAAATATTACAAAAAAGAAAGAAAAAACATCTGCAAAACACACAGCTCGCCGGGCAAGTTTCCCACGCGGGCTACATAACTAAACGTTAACTACGCACAAGCACAGTGACAAAACTAATACTACTGCAGCTTAGCAGAGTCATCAGCTGCCGTACTAGCAAGAAACTACAGGTGGCATTATTACAGCTAGTGCATTTACAGAAAAAATGTTCTCTTCTTTTTAGACAGGTTGTCCTGTAGAGTGGAGTTGATTTATCATTGTGTTTGTGCAGACAAACGGAGGAGATCAACCAGGCGTTCGAGGACAACCAGGTGAAACTGTCGACGATGAAAGCGTCGCGTTTCGTCAAGGCGTTCGAGCACGAAGTCGACAAGTGGGAGCGCGCTTTGTCGCTCATTGGCGAAATTGTCGAGATGCTGCTCATCGTCCAGCGACAGTGGATGTACCTCGAGGTAACTAACATTACATCGACCTCTGTAATCGCTTCGCCTCGCCCCCGGAAGGGTTGCAAAGTATTGTGATGAGTATGTATGTCTGCTTGTTTATCTGTCTGTCCCCAGTCCACTTGGTTAACTCGAAAACCGCAGGGTCGAAATTCTAATTTTCATGCACGTTTACTGAGGCCATATGGATTGGTCCTCCTAAGATGGCATTGTGATACGTTAAGTACTTCCTGTTTGTGGTTAGCGTCATGTTTTGTTTTCACAGCATAGGGCCAGTAAGCCAGAGTCAAGCTCCACGTTATATTTTGAATAAGTTCGCCAGGGGGCAGTACCAGTTGGACGTCAGACAACCATAGTGTTTGGTAGAGTTCATCAGAATGTGGCACTGGGGCTTAAGTCTGCTATCTATGATTGCCTTGTTCACGCTGCAGTATGACGTTACGTTGACTTGGGGTATGGTGTCTGGGGGTGGCAAGACGGCAGCATGGTGACACGTACGTGATTGGCTGATGCATGCTGCCAATTACTGGCTTTGGTGTAACTGAAGTTATGGCCAAGTCTCACAAAATACAGTCTTAAGGCCGGAGACCTTCATGAGAAGAGAGACACAAAAGTTTGTCAATAAGTCACCATGTAATTCGTGTATTTCATAGTGTCTTTCACCACCTGTAAAGCTTAAATACCACTGGACCATTTTCCACATATTATCCTCGTGACTTCCTTGCCAGGATCCTCGCCGACATGCCCGACATGCACGACTTGTGGATATCTTCGTGAGGATCCTCACAAGGATGTCGTGAGGATGCTACAAGGAAAACTGGTCCCGTGGAATTCCAGCTTAACCTCACAGAGGCACAGTCGCTGCCTACTCCCGGCTGTCTGCCACAGCTACTCGGCCATGCCTACAATTAGTAAAACCTCCTGATATATACCCTACTAGGAAGGTGGTGACTTAGTGGTAGCATAGCACACTGGTCGCAATAAACGAAGTTAGTCTTCGCCGGCCACAGTCAGTATTTGGCTCTACAAATTTCTGTTGTTATTGTTATTGTCATTGCTTGCAAATGTGCAAAAATGCATTCACTGCGGTCCATTTCAGCTGCTACAGCGCCTGGTAGAAGTAGAAATTGACACATTTTGATCCACTACAGAATAAAACCCCGGAACCAGTGCAACAAACACTTGCCCCAAATTTGGTGGTGATCGGTCCCAGGTAGCAAATTGGGAAGTGCACGAAATGCAGTGTTTTTGAAAATGTTGACATTGAATGTAGAACATATTTCTGGGCGAGGACATCAGGCGACAGTTACCGAAAGAGTCAGCGGATTTTGATGACATCAACGTCAAGTGGAAATCGGTGATGACTAACCTGAACAAAGTGAAGAACGTTTACCGCGGCACTCATCAGCCAGGTAGGTTATCTCGCCAGCCAGGTAGATGGCTTATCACAGTTACTGTTTGGTAAATTTCGAATGGAACACTACAGGTGCATTCTTGCAGCTTCTCCCTTTCCTGTCCTCTCTTGCCTCCTTTCCCTTGCTTCCCTTTCTATCTCCTCTCGTTTCCTCCTTTTATGTCTTTTTCCCTTCCGTTTACACTTTTGTCCTTTTTATTTTCTTTCTTTCTTTCTCTCTTCCCTCTCCTTTTTTACTCTTCTCTTCTTTCTTTTTTGCTCCATTTTCTTTCTCCTACCTATAATGTTACATACCCTCATCTTCTTCTGTTTTTGGTCTTTCCCTTCACTTTCCTCCATTTCCTGCTGCTATTCTGCCTTACCATTTCTTCATTTCGTGTTTCCTGCCATTCAAATTTCCATTCCCTCCCTTCTTTTTTTCTACCCTTTATTCCATCCTATCTCCTGCCAATTTTCTTCCCTGAAGGGTTTACTGGGTATGACACAAATATAAGACCACGCACTGCCTGGATGGACAACATCAAGACATGGGTAGGACTCACCATGGAAGACTCAATCAGAATGACAGAAGATAGAGATAAATGGAGAAAGTACGTTCATGGTGTGGCCAACCTTTGGATCAAGAACAGAACAGAATCTTTGTTACTGTTAATTTGGTGATGGATAAGTCACCCAACCCGCAAGAAATGTGTTCATTTGTTCCAAGAAGTTCTACGTCAAGTGGAGTAAGAAAAATGAGGTAAAATGGCTAATTCAGGGTCACCTGGAAAGCTGTCGTAAAATGGAGTTGGTGGAAACAAACCATCATGCTAAATTTGTTGCTAGACTGTCCACTTCCATTTGCACTTAGCTTTTACTGGAACAAATTTTTGTGAGAATGAAATGAATACGAGAATGAAATGCTAACCCCTGCCCCAATCATAGTACTGACTGTCTTCCAACTAGAGAGGAAAATCTGACAATTACACCTGAAACATGGTGGTTTTCACTCTAATGGGTTTATCCCACTGCTGACTGTAGGTCTGCTGGATCAGCTGAATGCAATGAACTTGCGACTGGAAGACATCCAGAAGTCCCTTGATAATTACCTGGAAACAAAGAGACAGACCTTTCCACGGTTCTACTTCATATCCAACGACGACCTTCTTGAGATGCTCGGCCAGTCAAAGAACCCGATGGAAATACAAGTTCACCTCAAGAAATGTTTTGACAACATCAAGAGTCTGAACATGAGCAGGGCAAGTCGTCTGTTCATATACCTGGCACCTAGTCACAGAATGTAATGAGGAGCATATGTTTATGTGATAGTTTTGATACGTTGCCAACTTTATTTTTTAATATTTTCTACATAAGATATGTCTATGTTATAACGTATTCATACAAATTTGCAAGCATGAGTCTCAGTGGGGGCTTTCTTGAGACATAAATCCCCAGAGCAGCATTTTGGCACATTTTGCTGTATCCTGTATCAGCATCTTTTTTATACTGAATGGATACATGTAATATACTAGAATCTTGGTCTCCATAAGACATGCATTCTGGCATTATTTTTGTTTCCATGAAAACACTGCTTTCAATACATTCGTCATAATAATGTGCTGGAATAACTCGATGGCTTGTGTTGATGGCTTTGTGCAGTCGAATGTCAGTGGCAAGTGGGAAGCTACGCACATGAACAGCTCCGAAGGCGAGAACATTATGTTCCTTTCGTCGACAATTCTTGAAGGCCCGGTTGAGGTAGGTTTAGGCACTTTGCAGGCCATATTTGACAACAGCATGTATGCATACTGTGCTGATCACTGAGGCTGAACTGAACTAAATATCCAAACAGTCTTTGCTACTCCCCAATTTGGTTTCATTCAGTTAATTTGTGGTAATGTGATCGCGCCTTATAAGCTAGTAGTAGGCCTACCCAGTAGTCAGTTTTCGAGCACATTTTATTTGTGTGCACGTCAGTCCGCAGCTGGCTGCAGTAAGTCTATTTTGACTTGTGTGGCTGTGTGCTTGTTATGCTTCTGCTGACCTTGACAGCCTATAACTCGTTAGCTGTTATACCTAGACACTATAGAACACTAATAGGATATAGTACCTTGCTAGTTAAATGACACCATCAGTGTGCAGCTAGGATTGCTTTAAATTACATTTGTGATTGTTACCCGACTGGACGAATCGACTTGGGCACAATCTTCGATGTCACGTTTACGTATCACACAACCCATTTCCAGATTGTTCATGGCATCGTCGCCCGGGTCGTCTCCACATCAAGTGGTCAGATCAACTTTGGGGCAGCCCCTGCAACACAGTTGGATATATATGGAGGAGTGCTGTTTGCTGTGGTCACCGTGGTGGAGCAACGCGACAGCCCTCACCGGCTACGCGACTTTGATGAAGAATGCTGTGATTACCCACATTTGGTTCTTTGCTTGTTGGAACTGGTAGAAGTGGTAGTTAGTTGTACTAGTTGTTTTTCTT
>Ga0209782_1001998_pt1 | contig 11126 bp, 7 predicted proteins | sample WorMetmaBAHAMAS1_FD_187390 | JGI IMG/M metagenome (GOLD analysis project Ga0209782, IMG submission 187390) | Marine gutless worms symbiont microbial communities from Max Planck institute for Marine Microbiology, Germany - Inanidrilus... | ecosystem: Host-associated > Annelida > Digestive system >...
GTGGAAAAACGACATCTGAGTAAATTGATCATTATCTGCCGGATTTAATGCCGGATTAAATTAACGGGAGATTAATTTGCTGTGGAAAAACCGGACCTGAGTGACCTCAGAGGGATGCAAGTTGGAGCTAGGTGGCTGCTAACATATCAAATGGTGCACCCACCAAAAAGACAACACCAATCGACATAACTTTGTAAATGCGACAAATGACATAATCACTACGTCAAACTGCCAACACATTAGTGATCTTCCTGCTGGCCGACCGACCGACCGACAGCATCAAAGCACTGAAGGCACACACCCATACGGTACACTCACAAATAACAAAACGAAAGATGCACGCAGAAATTCAATTAAGAACTAGAAGTGGCATGGCAAAACATACTAGTGTAACTGTCTATGCACATTAGGTGCATCGTTCAACAAACAAGCAACGTACATTTGGCTCGACATTCGGCGCGTATCTGGCAACAGGCTGACCTTCTTTGTTAATGAGAAACTTAGTGAAATTCCACTTGATGAAGCTACAATGGCAGCCACACGAGGCAGCAGCAGCAGCATTACACACATCCAGTACACACTATCATCAATGATCATTCATCACTAACACAAATGCCAACAACAGCACGAACAGCAGAAACAAATACACTGCATGGTCTACATTTGCATAAACACACCAGTATTTCCAGTCCAAATAACAGACTGGAAAGTGAAAAAAATGGACAAACTGGCACTAAATCTAAACTCAATAATTTAACAACAGATTTTGCTTAATGTGCAGCACTGCTGCTGGTAAAACAGCACTGTTAATCAAGAACGGAAAAAGATACATTTACAATTAATTAGCTGTTAAAGTTAATTCTTAATACATCATTTTTTACTGCATTATTGTGGTTCAGAAAACTGATCTACACTGATAGCACAATGGCCACTCACTTCCCAAGTGTTCCGCCCTGTTTGCTCTTCAGATATTTCCAAAGTGGGTTGGCGTTGTCACCATTCACATCAATCTTTTCAAACATATCAAACTTTACGCCGAAATTATCATCCACATACTTCTTAATTTCCTCATTTGGCCAAGGCTCCTACAAACCGCAGTCACATATACACTGTATAATACTGAAAATCATGTTGCCGACTGTAGCATTCTTAGGGAAATAAACAAAGTAAAATTATCAGTTCTATGTGAAGTCAATAAATAGCAGAATCACTAACGAACGGTCCAGACGTGATGACAACAAACTGACGAAATACACTTCTGAGCCACACCACTAATACTACTGTCATTTAACAACTGTTCTTCCACGTGAATCCACGTCAACAATACAGCTGTCGGCAGGTACGAGCAGACACAGTGATACCTGGCCACCAAACTGGTTGCACGGGAACGCGAGGATCCTCAGACCTTTGCTGTCTGCAAGCTCGTCGTACATAGCCTGCAGCTGCTGGTAGTTCTTGCTCGTGAAGCCTCATTTACATGCCACGTTGATGATCAAACACACGTGACCACTGACACAGTCCACAGACAGCACATGAATATACATCACCGCACTGGCATGCAGTCTATGCACATCATTAGACTAAAAGGCATATTCAATTTGCTGAATACAGATTCGGATTCACGGGAAATTGGTTTCAGATTCAGGAAAAAATTTAATTTAATTTGAGAATCTAAATCTGGATTCACATTCGGACCTATCTGACATCACTTTTGTTTGCTCAAAGCTAAAGGCCATTCGATATGCCAAGTGAATCTAAATTCGTTAATCAGATATCCTAGAATATTAACAATAATTTGTGCTAGAGGACCAGATGTTAACTCCGATAAACCCAGAAAGTGGCCATCAGCAGTTGTGCATGTTTGTGTGCGTGCATACATGCGTCGTGTGTGTGCATGCATGAGACACATACTGTTCACTGACTTATGTTTATTGTATTTTATGTTTTATGGACTATTGTAAATTTGTAATACACCTATGTCTATATTGTAAGGGTACATATAATGTCTATGACAATGATGATGATTAGAAGTCTAGCCAAACTCAATCAAAATAGAAATGCATGGCAAAACCTAGCATATAGCCCGCTCGGCATTGCAGTGTCATCCCCTAGTGAATAGTAGCAAAAAATAACCGTGCTGCTACCTAGCAAACGTAAATAAACTAACCTGAGTGTTGTACACAGTTGATTTGCATAAACTCTGCAGTTACTGGTCAGAAGCCCACCAAATTTATATCAGGTATAGCCTGATTATCGCCGCTGTTAATGTGTCCATCAGCATTCCAGTACTCCATCGTATTTCTAAATGGAAGCACGATGAATGAAGGTATGTAGGTCGATTTTCACCCAATACAGACATAGGTATGCAAATGAGTTCTGTTATGTCTGGAGCTATCGGGCAGAAGTTTACCAAATTTTTACACGATGTAGCTCCATCATATCCACAATGCGCACATCTAGTGATAAAACCTATTACCATGTTCCGCGCATCGATGACAAAGCATGTCATCATGAACCTTTGGCTCCAATGCTTCGATACTGCTAGATGGCATCAGAAATGCTTGCAGGCCTGTACAAAAATTAGCCGGCTTGATCTATAGCAAGCAAGCAAGGAAGAAAAAAATAGCCAGTTAAACAAAGCTGATATTAAGCAGTAGAGTGATTGTCATCATCTGTTTTAAGTCAACAGCTTGTTTACCGGTACTTCTCCAAAGAAACATCCTGACCATCGATGCTTTTGACTGTGAACTCATAGATTGACTTTGCGTCCTTCCACCAGTCTTTTGGCCGCTCACCGGCCTACCACAGCATCCATCACACTGCCATCATAATTCACATATTGTGCCTATTTTAATCAGTCTAATGCACAAATAAAATTTGCATGAAAGATAAACACAGCATTGACTGTAGACATTTTCACTAAGAAAGTCGTCAGCCTGCTGGAAACATCATGCCATGCTGTCATAACGCTGTAACAGTCAGTGGTTATACTGGTACATATTGAGCTGTTAAAATAAAGGTAACACAACAGTAAATGATTGTCTTCAGCACCTGAACAAAATGAGACTTCAATTGGCACAACTGAGTAATGAACATATTACGCGGAAAAACAACAGATGAATCACGAAAGAAATGTGCCACTGCAAGATATTGCTTAAATCTTATGCAAGTATTCTGCAAGACACAAGACAGTATTTAATCTAAATTAGCAAGACTTAATAGAGACAATTAAAAATGTACAAAGTGTAGTTTACAATGTAACTCATGGAACAGCCAATGGAGTCATCTGCTGCATGTGATAACAGCAGTCAAAACAATGCAGACCGTCTGCTGCAGGTGAGTGCAGCTGCATGCACGACAAGGTACGGCATGGCACCGTATCTGAACGGTGATGGATCCGGTGAGAAAGAAGCTCTAGCTTCGGCTTAGTTTGTGTTGCACTGTGCATATCGATGGTGAATGGCACACAGTGTTGACAGTTCTTAACAGAAAAAACATGTAGAGTCAGACCGGATGCAGTGTGTTAACGTTCTGTGCCACAGATGGCAGGGCATCCAACATCCGCTGCTGAAACGGCAAACTTATGCAGTCCACATATTACCCACAATTCAGCGTTAATTTTCCACACTTTGCATTCCGCAATTATCCTCTGCGTTACGCAAGCCGCAATTCTGCTTTTTACTAACAGCCACATTATAAATGCCTCAGTTACTGTTACAAGCACAACTGTGGTATACAATACGGCCCATCACTGTTCATTCTGTCATTTTCCAGACCAGATATTTCCTTAACACTTTTACTTTCATTTCCAGCCCTTCAGTTTTCTTTTCTTTATCATTAATTTTAGCACTCCCCCATATGCCTGCTCGGTTGTGGTAATTATGCCGTTGGTGTTTTAGTTGGGCTGGGCACTCACACTACCTCTCCGACATCTGATGGCGAGATACAACCGCCCATCAGTTACGTTGTTTGTCGCTCAACACCGAACATAATATATTTTATGCCGAATACTTATAATAACTGAAATTATACTCTTACCATATCTGCACGCCTGTAAACAAGAAATAATCAACGATAATCAACGTTTACACCACAGATGACATCACAACAACAAACAATAGTGAGGTGCCAATATTATTATTTATGTATCACCTACAATTAGCCAATAGTTTCCTGTTGAGTGGAGTTGAGTTGCCGTGCTTACCTTGCCGCGCTATCTCTGGTGGAAAGGTACGTTGAGAGTTATTACATGGCTCTACATTCAGCACGCTTACTAGTCATTATGAAAAATTACCGCCCAAAGTTATACCAAATTTCAGTTTTGGTAAATTCGGTTAAATGAACCCTCACCACAGTACAATTTTTTTTAAAAATATAGTTTAAATATTCTGTGCAAATTTGGTTGTTGGGCGGGTCATTTTTGGATGTTTTGCCATGTTTTACTGTTGTATATTCTCTAATTAACGTTAAGATCATCTGTTGTTTGTACAAATTATGTCTGTATTTTCACATAGAACACATCTGAAAATTATAGTTTTGCATTTGAAGTTAAATAAACATGTTTTGCGTCATCCTATGTTTAGCCGTTTAGATAGAGCTGTCAAATTTTGTACATAGAGATTATACCAAGTCTTGCGAAAAAGATGACAAATCACTCTCAAAAGGGGCGTGGTTTTGTTCATGTGACCAATTTTTGCATTTGCAACTGTGACTTAGAAAAAATTATCAACGGCATTCCATTAACTGAGATCAACAATGTCATCGACGACAGTGCTTATCGCACCTATGGCGCTCGAGGCCACACTAAGGCTTAGGCCTAAGCTCCATTGGTTTGATTTGTCACTGTATTTGTTGCAGACTCGGTTGTATAGTATACCGGCAACGAATCGATTAATTGGAGTTTGAGCATTATTGTTCAAATATGTGATAATAATCAACATTTCTCGGTCTGAGTAGCAATTTGCTATTGACCGATGCTGGTTGCCTGGTAATTATACTTGGTGGGCAGAGCGATATGGTCGATTTTGCGTGAAGCAGCGTCACGCGGTCCATTGGACCCGAGTGGACCTGTGGTTCCCATGATATTATGAAGACGGTAAGAATGAGACCAAGCATTTAGCCTTCAATAGCAAGACCAAGATACTGGGTTCCAGTAAAATTGAAAAAGTTTTGGCACGATATTTTGCATCGTATCGCATCATATTGATTGTCGCGATAGTTATTCCCCAGACACGTTGATACTCCGCATAGCTCTGGCCCTGTCAGATGCTCTCTCTCTCCGCACTGGAATGCAGCAATTTGCACTAATCGCTGACTTGCGTCGTTGTACCTGGCCGGCCGACCCGCCGCTTCAGTTAACAAACATTAGTGAATTTTAACAGTTCTAATGGTATTGCAATTTTTCAGATGATAATGTTGACAATGAACCTAATGCCGTTATAATGTCGGGTGACATCTTTACCACAGACAACAGTCTCATATCCGATTCATCACTCTATGGTTTCTGTTCCTTGTCAAAGACGCTGTCATCACGATGTCGTAATGCTGTCTGTAATCCCAACAAAGCCATCGTCACTATCGACTCTGCAACTGCTGAGGTAACTGTATGACACTGTCCTATGATCAGCCAACTACACTATGCTATGTTTCACAGTTAAATGAAGTCACATGACATTAGTAGCTTCATATCATTTGTATAGTGTTATTGAAACAACAGTTAAACATCATGTACTTAGACATTAGTGAGCTAATAGTTGTGATTCATCATTTATTGCGTGCCAGTTTGGCATTGATGACAGCTGTGAAATGAAAATAGCCTAGTTAAATGGATACGTTACATGACTTTTCTTTTACATTCTGAACGTAATATCTGTTCAGTGACACATTTTGTCTGGCTTTAAGCAGTTATGTCAGCTGTTAGTCTAGCTGTCGTGATGAAGTCTCCTGTTGGAACGATGTATAAACTCCAGTCTCTTTCTATTTCCTGTGTATCCTCATGTGACCGACGCGGCCAATTCTTGCAGTGAACTGTTGGCCACAGTCATCACAAGTAAAGGGTCTTGTATCTGAAGACTCGACTGCAGGGACGTACACATCCTGTAAGTGACTTGCAAAAATCCTATTGTGGCCTATTGTCTCGAACTGTAATATAGTCCTCCACCTATTCACATATAAGCTCTGCCTATATGTATTAGGTTCGTTCGTGATAAGCAAGTTAGTTCTGCATCAGTGCTTAAGATATTTCTACAGTTACAAAGTTTTCAAGAGCAGCTGGAAACTGGGAGGACAAAACATCTACGAGTAGCATCACTTGCTCCTCACAGCGTGGACAGCACTTGATGCAAGAGCTGCTGTGTGTAGTGGCAGTGATCGTGTACGTTAAACCATCTCTGACGTGTCTTGTCTCTGTGTAGATACTGACGGCAAATGATGTTGCCTGCGAACTGTTTGGCTACAGTGAACGTAGTCTGATTGGCAGTTTGCTGACTGATATGTTGAGGACGTCGTCATGTCAACAAGCTGCGGCTGCTGAGACGCTGCTTGAGTTAACTGGAGACACGCTGCAGTTATCTGCTCTAGTCGTGAGTTTCACCCATTTGTTCTACTTGCCTTGAGTGATGCTGTTCTCTCATTAGTGTGAATCGTTCACTTCCGGGAGGGATGCAAAGCACTGTGATGAGCATTTCTATTTGCCTCTCTACTTGCTTAACTGTCAAACCACACGGCCAAACCAGGGTTGGCAGAAGGTAGGTAAAAGTGAGGAGGCACAGAACAGCAAGGCCCAAAGGACTGATTTTTGAAACCCGGAGGGACGAGGCGGGTGAGGTTTTTGGGGAGGGGGCAGATATCCTTCTCCTCACCAGCTATAGGGCCTGGAAGAGCGGTGTGAGCTCCCCCAGTGGGATCTATCTGGTGCAAAGCTCCAGCCGAAATCAATTTTTGTGTTTTTAGTCCCACAGAAATTATCCTAGTTTAACAATTTTTCAAATTTGGACGTAACATTACATTAAGCAATAACATAAAAACAGAAAGCAGTAGTCGTGTACTCAGATTTATCTTAATGACTGCACTCCAAGTAGTTGATATGAAGAAATGTTGGTTATTACAGTGATTGGCAAGAGTGTGTGGTTTAGACTTAGGGTCTAGCAGCATTTAATGGACAAGATTTCTGGGGAGGCATGCTCCATAGTCTGCCTCCCAGCTCTAAATTCTGCGGAGACCTGAGCCTTTGTGCCTTAAAGGCTTCACTGGAATTTTTGTGTATATTGACTGTTGCCAAGGCTCAGTCCTGCTCTGGCATCATTGCGATATGTTATATACTTGGACAGTTTTGTGGATGACATTATGTTTTCACATAATAGCCATCTTAAGAGCCATGTGATAGAACATAACAACTAAGATTCCAACCGAATTTTGCCCCCCAACAATAAAGACAGCAAGTACTTATTTTGACTCGCACACTTGGGCGAAGTCTGCCGTCTGCTATTGCCTCATTGATTGTATGGTGTAGGTAGATGCGGTTGATTCATCAGGTCTCGTGATGCCAGTCTCCGTCTGGAGTTACACACTCAATGATGACGCATCTTCTCCTCCAGCTGCTGATGCTGATGGTGGTGTGTGTCGTCGACGGCGACGTCTGTTGCTGCTGGAGCCTGTCGACTGCATCACTGCCAGCATCTCATTTGACTCTCACGTCAGTTCGACTCTTCGATTTGTCGTGTGTCGAGTCACCGTGTGTTGGAATGTGTCCCTTTAGTCTTCTGAGAGAATGAATGCTGGCTGTCCGATGCTAGTAATTATCATAAAACAACTTCTAATGTGTGGCAACACAGCCATTACAGAGATGGTGCCCACAGTTTTGCTGTATTATCAAGATAATGAGTGGGCACTGTCATGCTGGCATGTTTGCTGTGGCTCTGTCATGAAAAGACATTTACGTTGCTGCAGTTCATTGTCATTAGCCGAACATTGTAGCAGCAGTGTGCATTGGTTTGTCAACTGCCGATCATCGAGCACAGAATCAACGGGCATAGACGGTGCTCGTGGGAACAGCGTACATTGAACAAGCCACTAATGATGATGCACGCAGGCTCTCCATGTCGACTCTTAGCTCAAATGATCTTCGGTTTAACGGCAGGATTAAGACAGCTGCTGGTGTAGGTCTCCATAGTGATGCTGTCCACAGTTTTTTTTTAGCTAAAATACTAATGAACTAATACTAAAGTACTAACGAAATAGTAATGAACTGTGGCCGATATAAATGGTGCTCGGATATAAGACATATTCATTTTTTTTACTTTTGGAGCAAATGTTTTGTTTCTCTCCAACTGCAGTTAAGTCTGAATGCTGAAAATGTTCTGTGCAGGGAAAGATTTTTGACTGTGATGCAATGTTTGCCTTTGTATTTGGCTGTCTGCAAGTACACAGCATTATTGGAAAAGACATTACAGACTTGATTCCATCCATTGCAATATGTGACAATGTCTGCGCTACCACTCAGGTTTTACTCTCCGATGTTCTCATAATTTGATGCTTGATTGCTGGCATAGACTGTGATACTGTACAAATTTTATTATTACTGTAGTTTTTAACAGTCAAAATTTTGAAGAAAATTGTGTTGTGACAAGTTAACAAGTTGTGGAAGATTTAACTTTGAGTTTAATACACATTACTGAAAACAGTGAAACTCATTTTTGTTTGAGCAGTTTAATCAGTATTTCTTTTCAATCAGCTCCCGTTCCATTTATACTGTTAGTTTCAGAACAAGAAGCATTTGAAAAATGATGGGCCCATTCGCCACTGCGAGCCACCGCACGCCGATGTCCACAACAACGACAACGCGTGATAGAGGGCACCGCTATGGCCCCATAGAATGGGCCCAATTAATGTGTAATTCATGTAGAATTAACATTGCAGTTGGACTAAAGTGAGTTTTCTTTGCAAGCACATCTAATTGTTGAGAATAGTTTTTACTTGATCAGCAACAGTAGACATGTATTAACAGCATGCCATGCTGGTATTCAATTTAATCAAAAATAATATTTGTAAGTTGTTAAAATCTACAGTTATATATGAAGTTGACTGTAATTTGCATGTATTTAATTCTTTACGTTGCTGTTATATATGCTGAGTCGTTGAAGGAACTTTGCCATACATGCTGATAGCAGTATTGTGGGTTGAGGTGCATTAGTAACAAACAGCAGTGGCAGCCTGGCCAATGGTCGGTATTTAAAACTAAGTGAAAATCGAGTATAGCAGTTTTAAACGAGCCTCACCACTACTGGAACTCACATGCCGTGTGGGATCACACAGTGTTTACAAGTGATGATGACTGAGCCGTGTGCTGTGTAGATGCAGACGGGTAGGTCAGTTGATGGCCGTGTCAGTTTTCCACTCAGCATTGAAATCACTCGACAACAGCAGCAGCATCAGGACTATGCTTCTGAAACTGGTTTGCCTTCTTTGTTTTTATGAGATGCTATTGAGCATAGTTATTGGGTATGCTGGTGTAATACTGTTTGTTTGTTTGTTTGCCACCGTGCGGCCCCACCATTCCAGTGAATCTTTGATTAACAATTGAGTCATTTAGGTTGGGTAGAAGAACACTGACTATAGTTGAGATGGGAAACATTTAAGTCTGGCTGTGTGTTGGAAATGATAAGAGATTTGTGCAGAGCTACTGTGGAGTACTAATAGGAAGTGTCTTCGTTGATGACCTTGAATGTATCTTCAGAGGTCATTCATTTCAGATGGAAGTGAAAACACAGCATTTCTGTTGCGTGTCTTACATTGATCGACTGTGCATTCAGTAGCCGTGTGTTTGCAATGGTGCTGTTACAGGCGGACTGATGGAGTCCTATCGTGGTACGGTGCGAGTCTACGTCACCATGAGTGGACTTGTTGCGGCAGCTGACGACGGCAAGATTGAGTTTATCAACGACAGCTTTGCGCAGATGCTTCTTGGCTACAAACACAACATGCTTGTCGGCAAGGTATTTCATATCAGAAGCTCTACAGTTATTTCGTTATTTGAATGTCGAAAAAGTTAGTTCTGTTAGATGTCATTTTGCAGTACAATTCCACATTAATATTTTCTACTTTTCTGATCATGTGTACTCTTGTTGATGACTACTGTAGTTTTTACAAATACTAATCGTGATTATGTCCATTCTTGCTCGGTGTACCACTGATGTCGGTCAGTGGTAACTGTAGAATGGACTTGAGCTTAACTTGGACTTGTCGGAGATTGTTGTGGGATTGAATCAGCTGTGAGCTACATTCTCACCGTCTGTGTTACCTATGTCTGTGACTCGCACCGTCGATCTACGAATGGCCGACAAGATGAAGGTGCTAGGAGTCATAGTGTATCAGCGGCTGGAGTACCTCACAATGATGGCACGATCTTAAAACTATCACGTCATGTACAGCCTCTTCTGACGTCTGAGCTTGCACAGACTTTTGACTGTCGTCAGAGTCTTTCCTAGATCGACTACTGCAATGCTGTGTTTCGCAGGGCTCCGATTGGCAGTATCCAGCAGCTGCATCCAGAACAGTGCAGCTAGGATTGTTCTAGAGATGCCAATACAAACTTACATCTAGCCATTAGTGCCATTACTTGTCTAGCTGCATTGCTGCCTGTCAGACAGTGTATTAGGCACAAGATGGCTTAGCTGCCTTGCAGCACCTTTACGCCGGTGTATCTTTACCAACATGTTTGTTTACGTAAGTATGTTCAAGACTTTGATCATTAACAACAGTGCTGTTTGAACCCCTTCACAAAGACGGACTTCGCCAAGCACTTGTGCCGCAGTTTGGCTTCAGCTGTCTAGAACTCACTGCCTGAGACACTGCTTGAATGTGACTCTCTTGCCTTTCATATCTGTGCTAATGACATTGTTTCTCTTTCAGACATTTAGTTGCCAATTAACATATGACCTGCCACCCACTAGTGCTGCTGAAGCTACGACCTAAGGTGCTGTAGAAATATGATTGTTATAATAACAAGAAGCATTTGAAAAATGTTGGGCCCATTCGCCACTGCGAGCCGCCGCACGCCGCCTGTTCTAATTTTACATTGCCATTCACCAGGTGTCGCTACTGTCGACACCACTACCAAGATGAGCCGA
>Ga0209782_1001999_pt1 | contig 11126 bp, 4 predicted proteins | sample WorMetmaBAHAMAS1_FD_187390 | JGI IMG/M metagenome (GOLD analysis project Ga0209782, IMG submission 187390) | Marine gutless worms symbiont microbial communities from Max Planck institute for Marine Microbiology, Germany - Inanidrilus... | ecosystem: Host-associated > Annelida > Digestive system >...
GGCCTATATGTGTGTTCTAAAATTGTGATTAGAACTACTTCATTAATGTAATCACTGCATTTACAATAGTTCAGACCACTGCATTAATATTAGACAGTGGAATATTCAAAAAAAAACATAAGTGTTTTTCACTCCTAACTGCTTAGTCGACTAAAACAGCATCTTGTTTTAATCAGTTTTCATCTTAAATTATTTTTTGCCAGTCACTAATATCACAAAAATTAATTACGTAGGAAATATCACTTACCTCCATCAATGGTGGTAGGAGTAGCAGGCAACGCACTTGTAGTGCCTACAAATGAACAAAGTTACTGAAATGTTTTACATGTGACGCTATGCTAGCGTGCCCCATATATGCTATCATTGTGTGTCCAACTGTCCAACTGTCTGTCTGTCTGTCACATGTCAGAGTTCTACTGAAAAAGATAAACATAGGATGACGCAAAGAATGCCACACGATAGCACAAAGAATCTAGTTTTCTCGTGCCAAAGATCTTAATGACATTCAATTGCCGTCATGCCAACTGCATTGCCACATGCAAATCAAAAACTATACAATACAGATGCACTGTTTCAATAAAATATGAATAAGTAAAGTAACGCAAAGTAAGTTTATACAAATTGTGGTCAAGGACCAAATAGCAACACACAATCAGATGCTCGATGAACAGTTCTGTCATGCAGGACAGCTATAGGCTACGCCTAGGCTGCCATGCAGGGCAGCCAATGGTGCTTGACCAGTGCTGGGCGGCCACTGGCTCAGGCCCAGGCCAACTGACCTAGACTCTGAGCCCGCTTGAAAATAGCTGCTGAAGTCTATGCACCAGACTTTCATCCTTCGGGGTTTATAAACTGAGTTGACCTAGTTGGCTGATTTGCTGCAGACGGCTTACCCACGTGAATGGTCACCCGTCAGCTGCAGGTCGGGCGCAGGACAGTGAACGTTCAGCCACTGAGCCAATGCCACCAACAATAAGAAGTCATATTCGGTGTATAAAATGGTGACATGGTTGATGACCCTCAGTGATCCATAGCCAGTCAAGTCACCCATTTTTATACAATTTGCACTGCTTTTCATGCTGGTATAACAAGTGATCGTATCGTATGTTCTGCTAACTTACCGCAGAGTGTCCTGTTGATGACGTACTGGTTGATGTCCGAAATGGGGACCTGTCTGGTTGTGGTCCATGGTCCAATCAGCCAACACTGTCGACCAGGCGATTGGCGCTGATTCCAGTCGACTCCATCGCAGCTCTCATTGTTCAAACACGCATCTTGACAGGCTTCAAGAGTGGTTGCTGGGTTCGGCTCACTCTTCAAAGAGTGCGTGTTCTGAAACTCCGTCCAGCAACCTTCATCTACAGATGAAGTTATGAGATTAGAATGTGCGAATGACCTGCCTACGTGGCTTAGAGGGCTAAGGCTCTCGGAGCTGCAGTGCAGTAAGCCTGGCTGGCTGTTTCGGCAGGGCGTGGGTTCACCTCCCGCCCCTGCCGGTATGTCGAGTCAGGCTTCTGCATGCTATGAGATTATTCTCAAGCAGGTACAGAGGGTTCGCCTGTGTCCTCTTTAAAATGTGACAAGCCATCACACCCGGATTGGTGGCGTCTGGGTGTGGTGAGAGCCGTCGGTGTGGACAACAGATGGTAGGGGTCAGCGGTCTTATAGGAAGACCGCGTGTTCGCACCCTGCCAGAGAAACCCGCCGGCTAAGCTAGGCTCTATAAACATATAGTACAAGCCCCAGGGTTAGAGGGGAATAGCGAACTGGGCCATGTCTAGGCCTCAGCGCTGGCGGTAGGCTGAAGGCAGGTCGAAAGACTGCCAATGGCCAACCGCCGCCCCTGATGAACGATGAACGATGAACGAATGTGCGAATCTACTTGAAAAGTAAAAAAATTAACGCCCCTTAATGCTTTTGCATATATTTACGCTTTGAGACCGTCCTCTGCAAGACGGAAATTTACCCAGTTGTTTGCTGTTCATATTCTCACTTAACTGTCTACCAATATTGGTCCACTTATTTCAATATCTGTGACAACTGCTATACTTTGTAACATTAGCCCCCATGAATTTTAACAGCTCATTCCCGTTTATTACAATATTCACATTTTTTTCTGAAATACATCCATGTACGTGAATTTATACAGTAAAAGGGTTTGTCAGTAGTCCTAGCTATTACGTTAGTGATCACATTTTGTGTTCATAGTGCACTGTATTATGACACACAACTTACTAGCCTCGAGTCATTTGCGAAAGTCGTTATCACCGTTAGCAATGGATTTCTGCAGCAAGGCGATATCGCATTCCATTTTGGAACGCGAGTACTAAGAGTGAAGGCGGTCAGTTTGACGTCTGCAAAAAGCCCCATAATTAACTGGTTACCACAGCAACGTCCCTTGGATTACTGCGAAACTTATGTGAGTTTTACGATCTTCATACACACGTCTACAAATGCTAAACGTTTGATGAAAATTGGTCCAGTACTTGTTGAGATATTTGGTGGGATATGCCGATTTTTGCCATCTTGTCTAAAATGGTGCAGTTTCTGCCCTCGTAATCTCTGGAGTTACTGGATCAATCTTGATCAAATTTGCACAAGATATAGGAAGATATTACCGTTGAATACTTTTGAACCGGAATTGCAATAATCGAATTCGTTTCGGAATGCCAGCGTGTTGAATGAAGGTCAGTTTGCTAAATGCGCCAAAAATCAGTTGCCATGGCAACGTCCCTTAAAAATCATAAAAAGAGGTCCTTATCAATAAAAATCATGCAAATAGCTTCCATTTTGAGACAAAAATAGGTCCAGTAGATCTCGAGATAGTCTGGCTCAAGTTAAAAAATAAGAAGAAAGTATGGAAGGTAAAATATATAGTCCAGTCGGCAAGTTTGCCAAGCGGGCTAAATAAGAGTAAACTAGATATGCGTGGCAGAGTCTAGCTAATAGCCCGCTCGGTGCTACAGTGTCACCCCTAGAAAATAGTAGCGAAACAAAACCGTGCTCCATCTGCCAAACTGCAAAGAATGCACGTAGTATCAGTTTACCTTCATTACAGCAAAATTATTTGGTTGCCATGGCAACGCCCTTGACAAATTGGAAAATGACGTACAGATCCATCATCGGCGTGTAAAGCGCTTTCATATGGTGAAATGATTGCGAAAATCGGTCCAGTACATCCAGAGAATTGGACGACATACGCCAAACCACGACGTGAACACGCAACGCAATTTCGATTAGAATGTTCTCCGCCGAAACTATAATGGACCGATCTTCACCAAAATTTTACACGATATAGTGGCATTAGTAGCAAGTAGTAGCAAAAAGAAACCGTGCTCCCATCTGGGGAACGTGCAAAGAATGCATGTAGTATCTGTTTGCGTTCATTTCGGCAACATTATTTGGTTGCCATGGCAATGTTCCTCGACAAATTGGAAAATATGGTATAGATCCATCATCGGCATATAAAGTGTGTTTATATGGTGAAAAGTTTGCGAAAATCGGTCCAGTAAATCTGGAGATATTCGACGAAATACGCCGAACCACGACGTGAACACGCAATGCACTTTTGATTGGAATGTTCTCCGCCGAAACTACTGGACTGATCTTCACCAAAATTTTACACGATATAGTGGCATTAGTAACAAGTCGTAGCAAAACGAAACCGTGCGACCATCTGGCGAACGTGCAAGGAATGCACGTAGTATCTGTTTGCGTTCATTTCGGCAACATTATTTGGTTGCCATGGCAACGTCCCTCGACAAATTGGAAAATAAAGTACAGATCAATCATCGGCACATAAAGCGCTTTCATATGGTGAAAAGATTGCGAAATTCGGTTCAGTACATCCGGAGATATTTGACGAAATACGTCGAACCACGACGTGAAAACATAACTCAATTTCGATTAGAATCTTCTCCGCCAAAACTACTGGACCGATCTTCACCAAAATTTTACATAATGTGACGCTATTTAATCATGCATATACACGGCGTTATCCCATCCCGTATCGGAAAGACTGCAGGGGAGTAGGTAATTTTGCCCCATTTTTGCCACTTAATTGGTTGCATGGCAACGTCCTTTAAGATATCGGAAAAAGAAGGACGTACCGTACCTTTCATGTGCAATTCAATGCCTACCATATGGTGTTAAGATTGTGCAAATCGGTCCAGCGGATCCTGAGATACTTTGGCTCCGAGCGAACGAGTCTGGTACGACACAAAATTGGTCGCCATGGCAACGTCCCTTGAGATATTGAAAAAAAATCACATCTATCATCTGCACCCAAAAGGCTATCATATGGTGTAAAAATTGCAAAAATCGCACGTGGTTTGTGTTTTGCTTAAGACACAAAATTGGTTTCCATGGCAACGTCCCTTGAGGAATCGGAAAAAGTGTACCGGATCATGAAAATTCACGTAAATACCTTCCATTTTGTGAAAAGATCGTAAAAATCGGTCCAGTAGATACTGAGAAAGCTTTGCTCAAAGTAAAAAAAAGAAGAAATTACGGACGGTAAAATATATAGCACTTCCGGCAAGTTTGCCGAGCGGGCTAAATAAAAAACACAAGCAAAACACGCAGCCCACCAGGCAATCATGCTGGGTGGGCGAAACAATAAGATACTCTATCGTTTTTAAAAATTAAACCTTACCACAGTTTGTGATGCATAATTAGTGTGATACCAGACATCCGATTACCTTTCTAGCCTTAGAGCCATGCCACCTTTGGTTGGTAGACCCTACTCATTTCTCACTGAGGGATGAGGCTAAGCGTACCTGAGTGACCAGTTACATACTCAGATGGTCGCCCATATCAGTATTAACCGAGCTCGACGTTGAGCAACGTCGTTGATGTGGTCAATGCATTTAATAATACGCCAAACCGCTGCACAAATATTAGGCAGCGGTTTAATCTAAACCCATCACTGATTTCCATTCCTGATTGCACAGACGACTAAAATGTAGCATCTTGTTTTAATCAATTTTTATTTTCGGTTATTTTTCGACCGTCACTAATTTCACAAAAATAATTAGCCTATGCAGGCTATATCACTTACCTCCATCAGCGCCGGGAGGAGTAGTAGGCAATGTACTTGTAGTGGCTACAAATGAACAACCATACTAAAGTGTTTTACTGCACGACGCTATGCTAGCACGATATATGCTATCGTCGTGTGTCCGTCTGTCCACCTATCTGTCCGTCAGTCACATGCCAGTGTTCTACTGAAACAGCTAAACGTAGGATGACGCAAAGAATGCCCCACAATAGCACGGAGAATCTTGTATCGTAGTGCCAAAGATCTTAATGAAATTCGGATGTCATCGTCTAACTTGAGGTTAAAATCTGCGAATTTTTACAATAACTCGGGATAACTCGAAATGCGGTTCAAGACGAATGTACAGTTTCTATGAAAGACAAATAGGAAGTTGTATGCAGAAGGAAGACATGGGTGATCACCCGAGTGACCAATAACCACTAAAGTCACGCAGTTTTATACTTAACATTATTGTGTAGCTTTTCATGCTGCAATGAAACTTGGGAAGTTCAAATTGCCAGAGAGGTTGATCATAGGAAGTCCTAGCGTTTGGATGACAAATCTTCCTCAAAGAGGGCGTTGTAGGGCTTATGTGACCCATTTTGTCGGCGCAACTCTGGACTTAGAAAAATTTCGCTATTATACATCACGCGGACCATCATTCCGTGTTTCACCACAGCTCTCATCAACGGTCGAGAATTGTTGACCGCACCTGCGACGGTACACCGACCGTCGATGCTGTACTGTCACTGTGCAAATATACTCAAACAACCAACACTCATCGGTTTGGGTTGACAACAGCTGGCGACGATGGTGGACTGGCCAAGTGATGTCAACAAACAACGACGACCGTCATCTGCTGATCACACTTAGCGTCCAGTACAGTGCAATCAGGCCTGGGCGTGACGTCGGCGTCGTGCTTGGCTTTACTTGTTACGTATCACGCAGACAGCCAGTCTTGAATTTGATTAAATATATTTAGCACACCAGAGATTGGATCATTATAATGTGAACACGTGACACGTTAAGGTGGTCGGTCATCTGCTGGCAGTTTACTGCACGTAAAATTCGCTGAACAACATCGTTTCGTATCGTACGTTCTGCTAACTTACCGCAGTTTTCTCTGTTGATGACGTACTGATTGATGCCGGCACGGGCTTGCTGTCTGGTTGTGGTCCATGGTCCAATCAGCCAACACTGTCGACCAGGCGATTGGCCCTGATTCCAGTCGACTCCATCACAGCTCTCATTGTTCAAACACGCATCTTGACAGGCTTCAAGAGTCGTTGCTGGGTTCGGCTCACTCTTCAATGAGTGCGTGTCTGTAAACTCTGTCCAGCAACCTAGAAACATGATTCATTGGTTAATACTAGCTGTATAGGTATTCTGAGACAAACAAGTCACCACTTGTTAGAGCTATATTGGTAGCAAAAGCAATGTCCAATGATCTCTTAATTCAAGATTTTATTATTCGTTTAATTACATACTAGACTGACATACGTTTATCGTTTTCTTTGTCGGTTCTATCGTTTGCACAATGAGTTCTATCCGTTGTTCGGTAAACCGATGACATTACGTAAAAAGTCTCAATTTAAAAATAGCTTTATATACATGTGTGCCTACCAGGCCCGTAGCCAGCTCAAAATCTGGGGGTCGTCTATCCCCTCTCCTCCCTTTCCTTTCCTTTGCCTTCTTTCCCTTCCCTTGCTACTCCTCCCCTCCCTTTCTTCTTTTCCTCTCCCCTCCACTCCCTTCATTTCCCTTTTCTTGGAAGTAGGCCTTATGTCCAGCTAGGGGGTCTAGGTCCCCAGCGGGTTGTGGGGCGGAGCCCTAGCAGAAATTGTATTTTGTGCATATTAGCCTTAAAATTGACATCTAGTGGCAACAAATTTAATGATTTTCCTGAAAATCAAATTACCAAATTGTGTATTTTAAAAGTGAAATTTGGCATCTCGTAAGAACAATTTTAGTGTCAGTGTATACGATCTCTACGAACGCACAGTCTCAATGCAGCAGGACCCGGCCGCCGACTGTCGCCGATTCAATTCACACCGCCCGACGCGATGACACTCGACAGTTTTGTCGTGTCGTCGTCGACGGTGTAAATTGTACGACTTCAGTGATGCCAAAACTGCAGTAGTCAACGCCAGGAGTGCTTCTGTATGGGACCTGGTTTGGGTGTGGCATGCAAGACTCCGTCAACAATATTTTTAGCACGGCAGGCAGTTTACTTGATATAACATGCGCAATGAGAGTAGTTGTTTTTATACTAGTAGACGTACGCTTTAACATTGAAATAAGGGCCAGTAGGGCACGTATAATTTCCGCCATTCGTATCTCGGTGAATTTTCCGCGAACTTACAGTTCTACCTTCCGAAAAGTTTTTCACTATCTCAGCAAATCATGTTAAACGTCTTACAAAATGTTTCTGCCTGAATCGAGAGTTAATTGTAGACAACTTTTCTTTGTCGTACGCGTTGTAAATGTAAAGGTGTGGAATAGTTTACATGCTGATGTTGTATGTGCTAATAGTGTTTCTGTATTTGTCCATAAACTTAAGTCTGTTGATTTTTCACAATTTTTAATTGGCAAGGACTAATTGTCTTCTGTATTGTACTTTATTTGTTTACGGCCACGTGTAAGTGGTTCTTACCCTTCATTGGCCTTAGCAGCAGAGGCTATTGTTACTCGCTTACTGTGTTTTTTTAGCGCGAGATGTAATATATACATCTCGCAGTTATGCTACGATGTCAGTGTCCGTCTGTCTGTCCGTCTGTCTATCTGTGACGGAAGTGCATTGGCGCATTATAGCTAATTTAGGTTTCAAATTCGATCCCAATTTACCGCGCATTGCGGTCGCGGTGCATGCGGCAGCAAGCACTGAACTATTTATAGTTCAGTGGGCGCGAGGGAATGGATCATCGCCGGGAAAAGTGGAGGGATCATCTCGCGCTATGGTAGCCACTGCTAGGCCCTCTTTTATTGATTGCATTGCTCTGTTTTACTCCAATTATTAAATAAATAAAATAAATAAACAAAAATTGAGCATATTTTCAGAAACCGACCGTGAAACAGTAAATTAACATGAACAAGAAGCATTTGACAAACGTTGGGCCCATTCGCCATTGCGAGCCGCCGCACGCCCATTCAGCAGGTGTCGCTACCGGTACTGTCGCACGCCGCCTGCGCATCGATGTCCACGACGACAACAACGACAACGACGACAATGACAACGACAACGCGTGACAGAGGGGACCGCTATGGCCCCATGGAATGGGCCCAATTATGTCGGTCATAAAACCAGTGAATTCAACGAACCTTCTTGGGCGGTCACCGTTGCAGCGCTTGCAAAAAGTGCAACAAACAGGACGTGTAGACACGCCGTCATCTGAAGTTGAAACACAAACAAGTAAGTAAGTAAGTAAGTAAGTAATTTTACGAGAACGTATGGTCGTATCGAATTATCTCGCTGGCCGAGTCCAGTAGTTAAACTCCACTGGTATGATTGCTGTGAATTTGTCGTACAACGTGACCGATGGAGTTTAAACCATAGCGGCAAACGTAAATCAACGGTCAGGTGTCTCACTGTTCGTCTGTCGGTCTGTCTGTCCTGCCTCTGTGTAACATTAATAGGGCGCGTCAGTTATATAAGAATATCTCTGTGTTATTTCTGTTTCCGGTGAAAGACGGTAAGCTTAGTACAGGCGTCAATGCAACATTTAATGCATCATGTTACGGTTAGTCTTCAACAATCTAAAATTACCTTACAAAACAATTGTATAAATAATACCTCGATAACTCAGCCCACTTTATCCTTTTATTTGTGACTAAAAATGTAGAATTTGCAACTTTCACGCAAACTGTTATGATAAGAACCATATTGCTCAACACCGGAAGTTCACCAAACATCGAGTAAAGCTGGATCTGGGATAAATATTCTTTATTTACTGACGGGCCCTATGCGGTTGGCAGTTTAGTGCTGTGCTAGCGTCGTTCGTCACATGAACGAAGTTGCTGAACGGTTAGCCCAGTTAGTTCTGGGATGGGTGATTTTCTTCGGACGGGTATACCACCTCGGTATGTAACCAAGCCAACTACACTGTGTCTCAAAAAAACGACACTGACCTTGCACACTATAACTTCAATGCACATCAACCGATTTTGGTAATTTTCGGCAGAGATATTGCTGAATGAATATGCTATTAAATGGTAATTTGTTGTCCCACCTCTCCTAACTAATGTCTCTGCACTACTTTGGGAATCATGAACCCCGAAAATGGGTCTTTTTAGTCATGCTCAAAACTGACACTGCTCTGGTTTGCTATATCTTCAACATTCATCGGCCAATTTTGATAATATTTTGTATACAATAAAGTCATATTATGCAGTACATTGTGCAAATAATTATTATTTCTCGACTAGCCATTTTTGTGTAACACCAGTTCGTCAAAAAGATCAATGCGGGAGCTGCGTCATCTGCCACTGCCGGGACGACGGTCGACCAACCAGTAACCCATAGCGATTGCAACAACTTGTTGATGCTGCTGACATTTTAGCTTTTTGGGAAACACTCTGACTAAATGCCTCGCATTGTAGCCTTTCAAATCAAAGAAATATTTAACCAGAATCTTATCTTCTTTAGTACATGGCATGTTTACAAACAACCAGTGACGTTGAAAATGTGTTATTTCTGCCTTCGTAATTTCACAGCTAATTAAGGATGTAATAGCAAACGGACATAATAAATTAAAAAGGCTTATGATAGCTCAAGCTCGGTAGCTATTTCCTGCCTAAAATTATTAAAATTAGTTGATGAAAGTATAAGATATAGCAAGCAAAATCAGTGTTATTTTCGGCATACAGCATGACTGAAGAGACCAAATTTCTGGGTTCATATTTCCCAAGGTAGTGCGGAGACAGTAGCAAGGGGAGTGGGACAACAAATCACCATTTAATAGCGTACTCACTCAGCAACATCTCTGCAAAGAAATTACCAAAATCGGTTGATGTTGGTTGAAGTTATAGTGTGCAACGTCAGTGTCGTCTTTTTGAGACACAGTGTAGGTTAACTCAGCCTTGCGTCCCTTCATGGTCGCTAAATCGAGTACCGGTCTTAATTGGCTGGGGTAGAGGCGGGAATGTTACCTCTGCCGGGTGGCAGGTAACACTGTGTGATCCCATATGACGCGTGAGACGTGTTGCGAACAGCTGTATCCGGTTACTTCACTGAAAATGCGTTATAATTAGCCTAATTAGCAGTGCCCGACTCGGCCAGCATATGTTTCGTCATTTCTGTCGGAGACAGATACACTTATTATTACCCCACTGGGCTTAGTTTTATTGCTTGTATTTGATTTTATGTTTTTGTCAGTTTTCTGGCGAATAAATGTGTTCATTAATTACCTCTGCTAGGCCTACCTGCTGAAAGATAGGCCTACTGGTTTCGCCTAAGTTTGTCTGTCTCTTTCTTTGTCGTGGAAAACTTATAAATCGTCGATAGGACTGCAGTGCAGGGACTATACTTGTTCCTAATTTGTCGTTAATATCGGAGTTACCGGTGTAACGTTTGATCTATACGAAAATACCTCAAGCCCTTAGTCTCAAACCCATAGGACATTAAGCTGTTCGTAGGTAAACCGTTCGCTACAGATCAGCCAACTAGGCCAACTCACCTTATTTTATTCTTTCGAGGTCGATAAATCGAGTACCAGCTTCAATTGGCTGGGGTAAAGGCGGGATTGCCCGGGAATGTCACCTCTGCCGGGTCTCGGGTGTGATCCCTTATAGTAGGTACGTGAGTTCCCGTATCAGCTAGGCATTTGTGAACTGCTATACGCGTTTACTTCACTTTACTTTACTGCCGTGGGTGTTGATGGTGTATCTTGGGCCCAGACGTTATATACAGCTGAACCCAGGCCTCAAAGCATGGCTGTGTCGTTGTATGAATGGGCACAGTGACGGCTGAATGTTTATAAGTCACTGACAAGAGTAGGCCTAATTGTATGTTTGAAATATTGTCTAGTTAAGTTATTTTTTTTCATATTGTATAATATGCATCTCGATGTTTGTTGTTTTTGCTACCATGTTT
>Ga0209782_1002000_pt1 | contig 11125 bp, 6 predicted proteins | sample WorMetmaBAHAMAS1_FD_187390 | JGI IMG/M metagenome (GOLD analysis project Ga0209782, IMG submission 187390) | Marine gutless worms symbiont microbial communities from Max Planck institute for Marine Microbiology, Germany - Inanidrilus... | ecosystem: Host-associated > Annelida > Digestive system >...
CGCACGTGGCTTGTAACTTAAGCTTCGTTGTCAAACATGAAGGAGTTCTCAAGGTCACAGGCAGTCACGTTCACTTCAAAAGTGGTAGTGTCTTGAAAACGGTCCTAGATAAAGACTTTGAAACAAGAGTCCACAAACAAGTAGTGATATGCCGTACGGTCATTTGATAACATCAACTGTGATGACCTTGGGTGTATGTCAAGGTCGTTCATCAATTGCAAGCTTTTCTATACTGACAAGTGCGTCGCGCGGTCCCTCTGCTATAGCAGAGCCACTTGTCTTATGTGACTTGATATTGTGTTAAGTCTGTAGACTAAATAGAACATATTGTTTTACCTGTTTTAATGGTAAAATGGATTGTAGTGAAATTTTCATATTCAGTTCAACTACTGAACTCTGATTATGTGTTTAGCGTTAACAAATGCTATTCTAAAGTAACATATACATACATGTATGATACAATCTTTGCTGGGATGATGTGCAATTTGTACAGGTTTTTCCTCAAATAATAATTATGTTGTTTTTATGTCTTTCAAAATTAGATTAGCATGTGCAGGAGATTATGCAGCAGAACACATATTTATATCGGCTGAGATTTCTCTCTTCTGTTATCGACTGCAAAGCCTAAGTGACACAGGGGTAAAAAGTTTTTTGCACCAGTTTCACCGGCTACGCGAGCATTTTCTTAACGCAACTGACACGTTAAATCCATGTGTTGAACTGAAAGAGGTTCGTGAATTTCTGTCTGTGCTGGATGACTGCTGTGTAGACTGGAAGTCTGTGATTGCTGGATATCTATTATTCACCAAGGACAGATATGGATGTGAATGCACTGAATTTTATAACAATATACACATTCCTGTACCATTTCGTTTTGTGCAATGGCTGGTTTCACAACGCAGAGTAGTGCTAATTAAAGGCATGGCATTAGTGGAACCCAGTCAGCTACCACACGTTTTGGCTGCAGTGTTTAGAAAGTGGTTGAAATATGGCATGCTGCTGGCCAGGATGTGGCAGCCATATGTTACCTGTGGGGATGACCGTTTCACAGTGCTGTTTAGAGAATGCAGGGTAAGTACTTTGTTGTGGTATTTTTATGTTTTTAGTTTTGCTTTTAGTAAAATCATTTCTATCTGTTGATTAGGGAAGATCACAGATTGCAAATGTCTTAAGTTATGTTGTTTGTGAAGAAAAAAGTTGTTATGAGCTCCATCTTAGTTTTAAACTGTGCTGTTCCTGCTATATTTGTACAAGCTTTAAGTGATGTTCAACTCTGTACATACTCCAAAAATTGTCTGTAAAAATATAGCAGTTCTGTTAGGTTAAATCCAGTAATTTGTCATGTTAGTAGATTGTTCGATAGACTTGTACCAAAGAGCAAAAAATAGGAGAAAATTAGTATTTGGATGGAATAAAACTACTTGGCAGTATTATTTGGCCGAATACAAATGGAATTAATAGTACTTTTATCAGTATTATCATCTTGGCAAGCTGTATAAATTCAGTAAAGTTAGTTGACATCATTGTCGCAAATGACAGTGAAGTTGACAGTAAGTTCTCTTCAATAAAAACTAAGCATTCAAACTTTTAGCCACCAGACATGTTCGGTGGAGTAGATGATATTTGGTTAAGACGTCATTTACTTAGTGTGCTTGTTAGAAATGCAGCTAAATGACATCAGACAGTGGCACCAAGTAGTTGAAATCTGTACACCATGTTACACCAGCAATTGATTCTTTGGGCCAGCTGATATGCTGCAGCCACTGACTAAGACTGTGCAATGGCCAGCTCCAGATGCTGTGTGATACTGGCTGCATTTTTTATTGCGTCATATCATTCTAGAGCGATCCGCCCAGGTACTGTGTTGTTCTTTTGTTACGTTTGAGCGATCCACTCTGCATTCTTTAATACCAGACGGGACCACTCGGATTTTTGTCAGAGGTTACAGCTGGGATAGTGTGTGAGTTGCCGTGCTGTTGTATTTAAATTTTTGGCGCCAAAACGATAGATGCATAAGTTTGATAAAAAGTACGTATTTGTAGCGTATTTTGTCAGGTTAACTGATGCATTTATATAACTGTTTTGGATAATAGACTTATTTCCACAGATAGTACATACATATTCTATGGCATGCGGTGGCCCGGTACAAATATAAACAATACCGTAGGCCGACGGCAGCTATCGAGATATCTACATCGTGAAACTATTTAATTTTGTTATTAACAGGTTACTTTTTTGTTCAAAACGAAAAATACATGTTTCTACTGTTGATAGTTATTAATTAATAAATCCATAATTTTAAACACAGTGGTTGCTAAGCCGAGTATTTACGCTAGCAACGCTTCGGTAGACAAAAAATGTTTATGTTGTTATTGTGATTTTTAAATAAAACGCGAAACAGTTCGATCACCTAATACTCTTATGATTAACTATGAGTTTTTCGATATCTTAAGAAGTTCTTGCGTTTCTTTCTGAGTAATTTAGCCCGATCGGCTTGTTGGTCACGTGATGACTCCGGTACAGTGATGTCTTATACATGGTATTTCCACGTCAGTGGAAAATCATCTATAGTCTTCCATATTCAGTTAAAGGTAGATGATTGCAGTAAATTGGCATTTTAATTATATACCTTCACTCCTTCAGTGCTGTTGCGTTCTTTTATACTGGGACAGATTAATCCAGTCTGGACTACATGTAGATTAATCTAGTCTGGAATAAAAAAAATGCAGCCAATGTCTATTAGAGTGATGCAAGCAGGCAGAGTGGGAATATTAAGTTGTGGTCTACTGCTGAGCTGCAGCTCAGTGAGGGACTTTGTGGCATGCATTGTGTGCTTTTAAATACATACATGCATTACCAGTGTGTGCAGTACCGGTAGTAGTTGAGCACAAACGTTTGAATCTGAGGTACGGGCAGTTGCTTGATGGCACAGGGACAGTGGCCTACACGTTAACACAGAATATAACAGAAAGATATGATTTTGAAGAGATCAAAACGTTGGAGAGATCTGATAAGTAAGGATTAGTTGTTCAGTCTGCCCAACTTGGCTGAACTGTTTTGCATTGCTGAAGTAATGAGTGCATTGTATGTAAGCGATGGTTGCAAGTTTGTATTTAATGTGCAAAATAACCAGTAACCAGTGTAAGCAAGTCACTAGAGAGGGAACATGAGTGGAGTAAAGATTTGGGAGAATAGTCCGAGCCAGTATTTTTTAGGCATATTTCAGCTTATAGATGTTTGTTGCAGAAGTCTTGAACAGAATGAAGTTTGCACAGTTCAGTCGTGATTGTACAAGCATGACTGCAAGAGCAAATGTAACATATTTAGTAATTGTTAGCGCATGTGTCTAAATGTCATCGTATGGATATGAATAACAGACTGAGGTTACTTGCTTATTTGATGACAAAATGCTGTTTATGGTAATGCCTATAATACTTTTGAGATAGAGGTACTTAAGAGCCAGCAATGGTGACAGAATTCTTGGGAAAGCACATAGAAGTTGACATGTATCAGATTAAATGTTTTCTGATTTGTTGCCGTTAAGTGCTAGGCTTTTGCATGGATGAGCTACCCATGACATAGTGGAACTGTCGATGTGGTGAATTCCACATCGTGACTGCACCTGCCTTCATGGAGTGGTTTTCTGCTTACTATACAATTAGCTGTCCTGTTTACTCTCTCATTGCAAACCACCATTTTTGGGCTGAACTTCAGTTATTCATATTTGATTAACCATTGATAGTATTATTTGGCCAAATATCAATACATTATTCAGCGTATTTTTAGATCAGAGTATAACATAGAATATTTGTTAGAACTCTAGTTTTCAACTTGATGTGTACTGTTGTATGTTAATTGTGATTCATCATTACAGGCGTTGGTTTGTGGTCAGCCCCATGTTTGCTTAACTACATTGAATGGAATTAGGTGCAATGATATTGAAAACTTGGTTGGAAGGTTTCCTCCGTGCATGAGGCATCTACACAACTGTTTGCGTGAGAAACATCGACTCAGACACATGTCCAGAGTAAGAGCAACAGACATTCATGAAACAAGAACATAAATTAGCTTGTTTATAATGACGTTGCACATTCCAATGAAGTCACCATATGTTAAACCTTGTTGGTACGGAGGTTGGTGACTATCGTGATATGTGATCAGCCACTCAGGCCCACTCAGCCTTCTACTGGTAGCAGAATGCTAAATGGTATTGGCCAAAATATGCTGGTGCTCTGTAGCAGAAAGTATCGATAAGTATCACTTATTATGTATCGAAGACAGGCAGAACTGTGTGATTCCTTGTAAACATGTGCTCTTTATAGAGATCAGTATCATGTACAAAAACATCACGCAAATCTACAGGCTTTACTTTAGTTTTCACTTTCTGTTACAGCATATACTCAGAGGATCATGTGCTAAGCATCGTAGTCAACAAACAATATTAAGCATTAAAAAAATTTCAGCCTATATATTTCTTATTTACATAGTGCTTGTTATTTGGTACTCGTAGGCCCATGGATTTGGCACGTGGGAGTAGTTTTCCCTGCTGTCCACACTTTTATTCTGCAGATGCCTTTATTTCTGTCACAGAGCACTTCCAACTGGCACTCATTTCTCATCCTGCTGAGGAGGCTGAGTTAGCCTGTGTTTTGTTTATTTACATGGCAAGATGGTATGTTTGGGAGTGGTCTTCTCAGCTCATTACAAGCAAGTTTTAATGCAGCTTAATCATTATACTAAACTGCCACCGCCACTAGAAGCAGTAAAAGATGTAAAAGTGCCAGTAAGTATTCCATAGTCTAATAACTGTCCAAATCTAGGTTTCATCTTTGGAAAGCTCAGGCTTCAACTTCAGGTTTATCTAAAGGTATCTCATCACATATACTCTAGTCATTCTTGAAAGACTATTGGCCATGTAAGTCTTTAATCTTTAAATTGTCAGGTACAGTGCAGGGATGACGTCGATGGGATGGTGGGTTTTGCTGTTGCTTATATTATTAGAACTGTTTTCAGTCTCAGGTGAAGCATGCTTCAAGAGGGAACCTGTCATTTAGATTGTAGCCTGATGTGTGTAAGCTTCTCGTAGTTCCCCCAGTTACTTTCAGCTTTGCATTGCATAACTTGTATTCTGCCAACAGTATGGCTGTATATCATGTAAAATGCTCACAAAGACCAATTGTTAGAGATTGTGACACTCAGTTAAACTGGAGGCTTTTGGTTGGTCTCAGAGAATAGTTTAACCGAAGCTTTTAACTGTTACATCATTAATAGCGTAGGTTACGAATTGTAACAAACCATGCACACTGACAGAAAAGAAAGTACGACAGTAAAGCATTTTAGTGACTGTATGGGATGGAACTTGAACTAAACGTCATGCTCTGAATAAGAAGCATAAAAACAGCTAGGAAAGGTGGTCAGGTCAGTATATGGCCAATAGTCAAAACATGTTTACTGTTACAAGGTCTGTTAATAAAAAAAAAATTATTGAATTTATCAAATGCAACCCCAAACAACAAACCCTGGTTTAAGAGCAGCTTATGCCCAGGTTTCTGGTATGACCCAGTTTCCATGGACCCAGGGATTTTGAAACCTGATTTTGGGTGTCTGTATGCCAGTCTTTAAGTGTTGTTTTTTTATTTGCAGTGACAGTATAGGTAAATATAACTATATGTGGGAATGAGTGAAGACGACTAAGTGAGATGGTATCAGAGGGATGCCGGTATGAAAATTTTTTTGCACTGATGCAGAAATACAGAACAGAAAAGGATAACCATAAAATGGCCTACTGAATTCACTTGGAAAATGTGTCAAAATGTTCAGACTCTGAACTTTGTGCATTCATTTTCTTACCTGTTCAGTGGTTGTTTTTTCTGCTATACTTAGATAATATACACTCTTTTCCTGAAAGACATTGGCTTGCCAGTTGGAGAAGCACTGCAGTTTTGGAGCGATGAGTACTCTAAGACAGTCAGCGAATGTACTGGCAGCCATGGCTGTCAGCACAGTTGGCAGCAGCGTGCAAACCAATACACCTACAGTATCCAGCATCTTTATGGACTTGTTGGAAAACGTGCAAACTATCGGTCATACTCATGTCAGACGATTCAGGTACCATATTATACCATCAGCCGTCATAGATTCTTATTCATAATTCCAGCTTTTGTCAGTGACAGAATTATTTTTGTGCAATAAAGTTAGATGATGTTATTCATTTTAGTTCAGTGTGATAACATATTGTGATACCGTTTAAGTGTACTGTTGATTTTTTGCACAACTAAACTAAGCATGAGCATCATCAGTCATCACTACTCCACCCCTCTCCTGTAGAGGAGCAGAGTATTGTGATGAGCATGTTTGTGTGTCTGTTTGTGAGCATATCTCAGGAACCATGTGTCCAAACATTACCAAATTTTCTGTGCATGTTGCCTGTGGCTGTGGCTTGATCTTACTCTCGCAAAGTTGCAATATTTTATATACTTCCAGTTTTATGGATAATATCATGTTTCCTATAGCAATACCAGTGGCGTCCAAGCCCAAAGCCACTCAACAGAGAACAGCACAGTTTGACGCCGCAACATATACTCAAGTTGACTCAACAGGGGCAGCACCGAACTGTGGAAGAGTCTAATGTTATGATTGCCATTGCTTTGTTGGTCACTGCAATACAAACTTGGCATATGTAGTGTACAGGTTTATGTTGCTGTTAAAAAAATAATTTGGTGTTGTCCTAAGTAATGTGTTAAATGAAGGGCTGTTTATTTCTGTGTTTTGCAAATTAAATGTTGCATTTATACATCAATTTGGTTTAGTATTTTCTAAATTTGGTTGTTTGCGTTTTGTATCGGTTGAATTTTTTATATTGCGTAATGTTGTTACTACTTGGTAATAGTATTTTACTTGAGCAGTTGTGTAGTAAGAATTTGTTTTTGTTTGAAGAACCAGTTATGGTCAGTAAGTGAAGAAGCCTGTTGTCCATTTAAGCATCACAGCCAAGCTTCCCTCCATCAGTTGCTGCAAACAAATTCTGGAGTTGCTCTGCAAAAGATGTATCATTTGGTAGATGCTGGAGATTACAGTGGTGCTTGTCGTCTTCATCTGAACAGTTTAATATGTTCAGAATCGCGTGATGGTGATTATGGCCGGATGTGCTCATCCAGTACTATTGTGAAGGCTTCTGCTTATGAAGCTTCGTCTCCTGAGGACATGGCTTATCAGCAGAATGATGTGGAAGTGGAACAAACATCAGACAGTGGGTATGACTCCGCTCAGTCCTATCAGCCAGTCCAGCACCGCTGGGTATGTCCTACCTCGAGCCAAAGCCGTGAGCCACATGAAGCACAGAACTGTGACGTTTTAATGTCTCTTGCTGATCAACAGAGCAACAGTGCTGATGTTTTGCCATCGGAACTAGATGACTGTGGTATTTGTAATATACGAGAACGTATCACTGGATCGGACTGTGATACTGTGGCCCAAAAGTTGCATGCCCCGGTAGATTTTTATGCCAGGTTTAAGTGCCCTGTATCTGGTTTACACGATCATGTTGTTTCTTAGCCCAGTATTGTATGTTAATATTATATTTCATATACCTTTCTTCGTAGATGAAGCCATCTATAATGTGACTGGTAGGGATGTGTCTGGCCCTCAGAAGTCCCAAGGTTTCTAAACTGTAAACCTGAAGACGTTGACTCAACTTGCTCAATGTAATTTAAACGGCTGCCTAGATTTATACAAGTTGGGGCGGCTACAAGCATTAAGTTGACTTGACTTGCTGAGCGCAAGTTGAAACAACTACACGTGTCTAGCATTGTACGTACAGGCTCCCAGTTCCTCTGGCTAGGATACAAGTTCACTCAACTTTGAGTTTTCAAGTTGGATATATTTACCTTACTAGCCTAGAATAAGCCCAGGTATCATCTTACATACAAGTGACAGCAACTTAACCACTTCATGTTCAAGCAAAATAATGTGAAAATTACACAGCACTCAGATGAAAACAAGCATTTTACTGTAATGAAAAAATTATCCACTGCAAATATCCGAAAAAATCGAATTGTAAAACAAACTCAACAGCTTAACAACATCGCACTGTCACGTAGTACACAGTGGGTCAAAAAGCAAGACACCTTATACTTGTGTCGATAACTTCGCGAATTGTTAATGAAAATTTTGAAAGTCAAAGTACATATACAAGTACATATACAAGTACAGTCTGTCTTTTTCAATTCATGGTGTACATACACATTAAATGTACAGACTAATCACCTCAAGGTGCTATTGTGTAAATATCAGTTAAGTGCTAAGCAGCAAACAGTTTCAGTCACATTTCGTGGAGTAAGTTAGTGCAAGTCAGTTCACATCATGCGGGACTTGACCGGCTGCACCTTATTGACAAATGTAGTCAGTCTAGGTGAGAGTTTACCATCGCGCGTTTGAACAGCATTTTCTGCACATACTCAAAGAAGTATGCAGTGCGGTTCTTGTGACGTGCATAACACAAGTCGACGACATAGTGAAGAGCAAAGTTCTCGCATTTTCTGCTCTCACTTGCATTTCCATTACTAGTGAGAAGATAGCTTCAGTGCCATAAGCATCAACAACGCAGGTAATATACACGTTCCAATTCTTTTCGGTCAATGTTGACTCTGGAGTCATCTCCTAACAACAAAAGCACCCCATTCACACGTATTCAATCATATGATATGAACTCATACACTAGAAGCACTGGGACAGTTAAAACCTTCACCAGACTGCTACCAACATGAAGTAGTGAATGAAGATGGCAAAATATGATAGTTCCAAAATCTATTGTTCACTTGCCCATTGCAAACCTATCTGAAAATTTTGCGCTAATCAACTGATCACTAGTTTCTGCATAAAGTTTCTAACAGACAGGCAAGAAGACAAATAAGTGACGATGAAAACAACCTCCTAGGAGGCAAATCCTAGTTTGTCCAATAATACCCAAAAACATGTATATAGAATGATGGGTAAACGTTCACAAGTTTTATGTGGCAGACACAACAAAGCAGTGCTCACCAGGAAATCTCTGAATATCAGGTCAGTTTTCTGCCCAAAACCAGCTTCCAAGCATCTCAATGCAAGAGTCCGTTTATCGTTTGTTGTTGGCTGCAAAAAAACGAAACAAAACGCTGCACAACACAGTCATACTTTAACTGAAGTAATTTGTAATTGTAATGTAATTCAGAACACACAAACTTGTCACCAACCCACTTGTAATGGCTCACATTGCTCTATACTCAGTGTGGCATGGCAGGCCTGAAACCCCGGTCGGGACTGCCAGTAACAGAAGAGCTTAATTCATAACATTCACACACTATACAGTAAGAACATTTAGCAATAGATTACATAGTGCATCCCTTCATACTGTCATATGCTAAATGTATATACAACAGGGTTAATTTGAGAATGCAAAGTTGCATACTACACGCAAAATCTATAGACAGTTGAGCACACTGCGTGCATGTAATGTCGCTTGTTTCATATTAGGAAACAAAAGTGGATAACGCAGGTTGCAACTGAACAGTTTGATAAACAATAACAACAAAACAACTTGCTTTGTCACAGCACGAATCAAGGTCGACCTGTGTGATTTGGTTACCAGACATTCATTAACCATCCAACACGCCCTTATTAACAACTTATCCACAGACCCACGCTAATCCTTCTCTCCTCCACCTTGCTCTCTCCTTTGCATCTCATGTGCACTAGGTGATTATTTTTTGGTCCGTCTTTCGTTGAGACTATAAGACTCAGTGAAAGTGCTAAATCTGAGCGCCAACTTCAGTCTCAGTCCAAAATTGAGATTAAGACATTCGCTGAGCGTTTCGCTGAGCGGAAAGCGTTGATAAAATAGAACAGTATTATTTTAATAATATTATCTGCTGTTTGCTGTATGTTTTCGTTCTTTTTTGATAATAACACATTCATTTCACTGATTTGCCTATCATTTTATTTGGACCGCAGTGCATTTCTAAAGTTAATGAATGTTCTAAATAATCTCACAGACATAGCAGAACATTGGCTACATCCAATAATATATATATATAAATAAAATCCATACATTGGGTTTGATATTTACTGTGTGCACCTACATACGTTTTTTATGATAATGCCATTCATGATATGTTGGATATTATCAATATATTGGTGGCTTAGGCAATTGTGTGAGTGTGAGTGACTGACAGTATACTGTACGCATAAGCTGCAGACAGAAATTTTTTTATCAACAGTGTTGGTATTTGTTAAGGTTTCCTTCCATGTTTTTTTAGCTTTTATTATATAAATAATGTAGTTGTATCAGTGACTGAAAGGATGCTTGTTTTAGTGGTACCCAGTACTCTAGGTTATGAGAACTACTAGTTGAGTTAAAGCTACATTTTGTATGATCAAAAGTTTTTATGTCAGTTGATAGGCATCTTAGAAATTGTGCTTTTCTCAATAACAACAAAACAGATACAAAACAAAAACATCAAAATTTAATGGTTTGGCACTGTTATTGTATGAAAAATGAATTGCATGCAGTGTTCGATTGTGGGGGGGGGGTTTAACCCTCCACTGGTTGAAGATGATCCCCAAACTGGTTGACTGAAAATTTTTGTCTGGGGGGGGGTCGGCTTCAACCCGCCCCCCAGTCCCAATCCAGCATCACAGTTTGCTAATTACTTGTGCTGCTTCATCTTTCATCATCAGTTTGTGGCAGAGATTGTATCCAGCTTTTGAGATTTGTGAGTAGAGTTATGAGTTTTGTGTTCTGCTGTCTCATAATGAGACCCAATGTCCAATGATAAACCACGTTTACGTTTCAGCACCGTTGAAATACATATCGTCAAAATCATGGTGGATGGCGTCATCATTCTCCAGTTTCTCCAAATTCTACAGAAGACAATTTAACACACACAACACAGCAAAGCAGCAGTTCGGTACTCGGGGGACTTCCGGTGCCCCAGCTATCCTAGTATACGCGGCAATGAGTTTTTGCTGCCTTTGCTTCACTCTACGGTGCTGTTTTAGTAACAATGTCTGCAGCCAAACTCCTGGAGAACTAGCAACCAGAGGCATGGATTCATGGCTGCATGACACTGACAGTCAAAACATTTGGTCC
>Ga0209782_1002001_pt1 | contig 11125 bp, 9 predicted proteins | sample WorMetmaBAHAMAS1_FD_187390 | JGI IMG/M metagenome (GOLD analysis project Ga0209782, IMG submission 187390) | Marine gutless worms symbiont microbial communities from Max Planck institute for Marine Microbiology, Germany - Inanidrilus... | ecosystem: Host-associated > Annelida > Digestive system >...
GACATGCAGGACGGCAGTGGCGGCGGCGGCGGCGGCGCGGCGCCGGCGCGGCCGAGCGCGAGCACGCTGGCTCAGAGCTGGAGCTCGTCGGGCCAGGGCAAGATGATGATGACCGGCGGACCGGCCGGGTCCAACTCACTCGCCGACCACGTGTTCGGTGAAGAGGTGGAGGTCTCTTCGCTGCTCGTGCTCGATCAACACACGTTTGAAGGTGCTGAGATTGTCTTACGGCCGCTGACGGGTCTGACTAGTCATTGCATCGGCCCATTCATTCATTCATTGGGCCCATTCCATGGGGCCATAGCGGTCCCCTTTGTCACGCGTTATCGTTTTCGTCGTTGTCGTGGACATCGATGCGCAGGCGGCGCGCGATAGTACCGCTAGCGACATCTGGCGAATTGGCGTGAGGCGGCTCGTTGTGGCGAATGGGCCCAACATTTTTCAAATGCTTCTTGTTCTTTTATTCGATATCAAACCGAAGCCCATGACATAGATAAAAACAAGCTGAAAACGAGAGAGAAGAAGCTAGAGCAGTAAACTGAGCCATCTCAAGAGAAGATGTGAATATCTACATAAGTCCGACAACATATATGTAGAAAAATCATTTACTTCCTAACAAATTTGATGTCATTTACTGTATGTTTATTTACGGTTGTGAACGGGGTAGTTTATGTGCATAAAGAGTGATGGATTAGGGTTTACGGCTAATGATCGTTGGTCAGTTAGGGTCAGGGTTAGTGTGTAAGGGTAGGGTTTGCGTATCGGGTAGTATGGGTCCAGTAGGGCCAATACACTGATGCAATTAATTAGTCACGCCATAGTCATCAATGAGATATTCGTTGAATGGTTATTGCTGTGCTCATGATTGCATAGCAGAGTTTAGTAATAAGTGGACCATAGTGCATGTTTACAAATTATAATTACTTACTTAGACTGATTTGACGTGTTTGTGATAGTATTACACGCGCATCAGTTGTTGCCGAATGAGCAAGCTACCAGTCTGCTGTCGGCAAAGCTTGGCGATGATCCGAATGTTTACTACATCGTCGGCACGGCGATGGTTCTGCCGGATGAGGCGGAGCCGAAGCAAGGCCGCATCGTCTTATTTCATTTCTCTGACGGCAAGTTACAGTTGTTATGCTGTCTTTGCTTCTCCGCACAAGGGTGAGAATGTTAGCGGTCAGTTTTTGTTTGGTAGCGTCCGTGTGTGTGCATGTGTGTCCGTCCGTTTGTGTGTTGGCGCTCTCCTGTTTGACCTTTGACCTTGATTTTTAGCATGAGGGTCAACCTTGACCTTGGCTAGCCTGGGATTGTACGTCAAGGTCTTAGGTCAAGGTCAAACAGTGAAAATTGTTTGCGCTCTCCCGTTTGAACCAGTGGTGCGGAGCGGGTCGATATTAGGACTCGGCTTGCCGAGTTCAGCCAATGGTAATTGCGAATGACCATTACCAGTCCATTGCAATCGTCTGTTTGTCAATAATCAGGGGGCGTTCGCGCGTAAGCGGTCGATCAGCTTTAATTATTAATACCAGTTTGGTGAACCTTACTTCAATCAGTCTGTGCAGATGCCGGTAAACAGCTGATGCTGCTTGCAGGCAAACTGACGCAGGTTGCCGAGAAAGAGATCAAAGGCGCTGCATACTCGCTGTGTGAGTTCAACGGGAAACTGTTAGCGAGCGTCAACAGCGCGGTAAGTTGTTCAGGTCTCTACGATGTAGCTCAGTATGCCATACCACACTGCGCTGCCTTGCCTTGTATGCATGTACCGAGTTTGCTTTTGTTAGCACCTTTCTCAGTGTCCTGCGTGGCAGCCTAGGCCTAGTATTATTATAGTATATGCCGTCGTCGTGTGTCTGACACACACCGGTATTACTCTCTTTCCTGCGTGACAGATGTGCGCATGTGTATCGAGCATTCTGCAATGATTTCATTAAAGAGAATATTATTATATTATTATTATTGTTTGTTACAACGTGTGGCCAGCTCCGGTGGGCTACATGCCTTTCTAGCAACCCTTCACCTTCATTTGCATTCATATTGTATGTTATTCTGTCGTTTTAATTATATTGTAGAAAATAAAGCTTCTCTCTATAACTTTTTTCATTCATTACTTTTGGTTTAACGCTGTCCAAGAAATCCTTCCCACTATGGACTCTTTCCTACCTCAGGACTGGCTTCACAGACTGTCACGGGCACCGTCAAAGTGTTGTAAAGCACAGGATTTTTGGAGGTTGTAAGTAAATTAAAGCAAAGTAAATGCATACAGCAGTCTGCATACATGCTTAACCGATACGGGAACTCACATAACATATGGGTTCACACGGTGTTACCTGCAACCCGGCAGAGGTGACATTCCCACTTTTACCCCATCCAATCAAAGCACGTACTTAATTTTGCGACCAATGGGGATGCAAGGCTGATTTAGTTGGCTTGATATATTCACCGAAACATGGTCACCCATCCCAGTAATAACCATGCTCAATGTAAAGTAATTTCATTCATTCATTCATTCAAGCCATCAACTAGAGGCTAGGTGGCAAATATCACCATTATTAACTAGGTTGGGTAAAAAAGGGTGAGCCCTACAAAAAAATGTGTGAACCGATCACGATGCCATTTGAAGGCGGATTTGTGTGGGCTCAAGAAACTGCGTATTAGTTGGGGGTGCATGTTAGCGACACCTGGCGAGTATGACTGAATTATCTGTGCTCAGCAGAAACGTCTGTAAACATAGGTAAAGCTCCGCTGGCACTGCTGAAGGGATGACGTTGGGTTTTTCCCACATGCAGCTCAGCAGCAGTCATAGTGACGTAGGGATCTCCCCACATTATGCCGAGCAGTGTTAAAGTTTACCAGTCGCTGACATACAGTATTTGGGTGCTGCAGTGTATTTCCGCCATGACAAATTCGCTCCTGCAGTGCGGCATTTCGTCAGAATTTTTTGACCACTTGTAATTGTAACTGTCATTGCAGGTGCGTCTGTTTGAGTGGACGGCGGAGAAAGAGTTAAGAGTGGAGTGTAACCACGCTAACAACATTGTTGCTCTCTACGTAAAAACGAAAGGCGACTTTGTTCTCGTCGGAGACTTAATGCGGTCGATAACGCTGCTCGTCTACAAGGCGATGGAGGGCAGTTTTGAAGAGGTCTCCATCACACTTTATTACCGTACACTAGCTGTGTCCATAGCCGTAGTCGCATAAAGCATTGGTATGATTGTCTGTCTGTCTCTCCGTGTTATCCTCATTGACCATGTTTTCACATTGTGCTCATTTTTTCGGTTTGTGACCACGGTGCTTTGTGAATTTGTTAGGTAGCACTGTTTAGAAATACTTCTACTTACTTACATACTTACTCGTTGGACAGATGACTTTCGATTAGTTGGCATGTTGGTGACTTGTCCCGTTACCCCGAGACTTTTGAGTAAAATTGAGAGAGTGTAAGTTTTCGTTGACGATGGCTTCAGCTGGCGGTCGTTTCACACTGATCAGAAGACTGAGCCGGTTACCGGGTTCATTGACGGCGATCTCACAACGTGGTCATTGTTGATGTGCTGTAGATCGCACGAGACTTCACGCCGAACTGGATGTCGGCGGTCGAGATCGTTGACGACGACACCTTTCTCGGCGCCGAGAACTCGTTCAACGTGTTCACGTGTCAGAAAGACAGCGCGGCGACGACCGACGAGGAACGACTTCACCTGCAGGAGGTGGGCTTGTATCACCTCGGCGAATTCGTCAACGTCTTCAGACATGGTGCGTTTATTTGTCACTTGTTACCAATTACATCACCGTGTCAGTTTATTTTCACTGTGTGAGTCCGGGAGATTGAAGAATGGCGCCTTCTCCATGTCCAGGCAGGACTATATAAGAGTCAACTAGAGCTGGCTTTAGTTTTTAGCGCGAGATGTAATATATACATATCTCGCTTATGCTACGATGTCAGTGTCAGTGTCAGTCTGTCTGTGACGGAAGTGCATCGGTGCATTTTAGCTAATTTAGGTTTCAAATTCCGATCCAAATTTACCATGCATTGTGGTCACGGGGAGGGGTAATCTAAACAACAACATCTCATTCTACGCTAGCCACTACTAGGCCCTCTTGTTGTGTTTATTTTGTGTTCGTAGCATCTTTGTATAGCCCACTCCGCATATTTGTCCAGTGGGCTATATGCTTTGCTTCTGTTACGTCTCTTTGTTTTTTAACAGTCCCCTGTCTCGACCAATTATGTCAGGATTTATGGAACCGATCATTACCAAATTTGCACTACATGGTAGAAAAAGTGATTGAAGCTGACTGATCTGACACTCATTTTCCAATTGCTCAAGTGAAATTGCTGCACGGTAACCAATTTTCGGGGCCAAATTGGCAGAATTGCGGTACCCACTTTAATTCAGCACACTCGCATTCCTGAATGGATTGGAGGATTACTACGCTGATGCACACATTAATAGCAGCAATGATCCCTATGCATCGTATAGAAATGCTGTGAGCTTACCTCCAGTAACTCCGGAGTTTACGAGGCTCAGCCGTGTACAGCAGGCGTCGATCAGCACTTGCGTTAGTTTAACTACCTTTGCTATGGGGTGGCACTGCAGTGATCAGTATTTGGTTTTGTTTCACTGCTATTTGCTAAGAGGCGACACTGCTATGCTAGGCAGGCTACATGCTACGCTTTGCCATGCAGTTCTAGTTTTTCTAATGAATGGTTGGTTTTGTTGTGTTTGGTTTAGTTCTTTTAGTACTAGCTGAGAGATTGGCTGTGAAGATTGTCATCAGAGTGACCTGTTTTGTGTCGAGTAGGACATTAAATCTTAACTGAATCAATCAGTCATTTTTTTATAATATATTTGCAGCCCAGGGACAATCACGTAACTTGTAGTGGAATGGAAATTTGATTAAGAAAAGCAAATATTAAGTTTTAGCCATGTAGCATAGCACCTTTTACAAGTTTCTAATATAAACATACAGACATTGAAAAATTGGGTATTTAGGTCAGTTGTTTAACTTCGGTTTTCGTTGAAAATTTGCTAAGCCGGTTATCTTTCACTGTGCATTTAAAAAGCTGCCCGAGATTTTAAAAAATAACTTGAGTTTTTTTGTGAACCCCAGTTAATGTATTAATTTATGGCACACTTGAGCCAATCCCGACATGGGGCTAAGTGTTGACGCGGACTTGTTGGTAATTGGTTCACAACATAGTTGATACAGTTTCAGTTGTCTTAACGAACTGTCGTATTTCTTTGACTGTACAGGGTCTCTGGTAATGAGACACCCAGGAGAGATGTCGACGCCCACGCAAGGATCCATTCTGTTTGGCACTGTTAATGGCGCCATAGGTCAGTCCGTTGTTTGTATAATTCTGTCGTCATCATTTAATTTTGTAGTTACTTACATAATATAGAAAGTGCATAGATAATAGATATTCAGTGATACACACCAATCTGAAAACTAATGGCATTCTGATTTTACCAACTGGCTGTCAATATTTCACTGTTTTCGTGCCATATACCAGTAAGTAAATAAGTAATAGATTTATATAACGCAGTTATCATCGGGAACCACTAACTCGCTAGCGTCCGAGTAACAAAATAGCATTAAGAAATTTATGTACAAACTGAAATATTTGTTTATAAACGTACTCCACTTGAGCTGTTATTTTTTAAACAGAGAAAACCAACAGCACGTGCTCAAATTCTTCGATTTGGTGAACTAATTTGAGATTTTGTGTGTTTAGTTTATCTGTCTAAGCACATATGCTAGCAGTGCTGTTACCGACCGACTTGACGTGACCGTGGTCACCGTTGCTGATGCAGGTCTAGTGACTCAGCTGCCGGAAGATTTCTACGGCTTCATGTTGGAGCTGCAGGGCAAACTGGCCAAGATGATAAAGAGTGTCGGCAAAATTGAACACGCCTTGTATCCTTTGAGTAACAGTTACTGCAACAAGACCCGAATGACGATTATCTGAGTCAGTTTTACGACTAAAAGGAAGAACGGAAGTAACCAAAAAATGAAAGATTTAATTAACTATAGTTGTTAAATTATGTTGTTTAAGTAGTTAATACTTTATCACGCTTGTACGGTAGTACAGGGCTGTATAAGCCATTGGCCAAAGTAATGAAATAACCCAGATTTTGACCCCTCACATCTCGGTGACTGCTTAGCCAATTTTGATCAAACTTGAAGCTAAGTATTAACACCTGAAGACCACCAACCATGTAAAACTATCTCGATGTGACAACGTGGGTGGTCTGTTGGCCAAATACCCAGTTTGCCACTGTTTGGGTTCTTTGGTCGTTTTTGGTTTCTTAGACATGCGCACAGATCACACCAGTGAATCGATTTTGATGATCTGTACATCATACGTCACGTTTCACACGAGGAACGTGTTTTCACTCAAGGATGTGCCTTTTGAGGATTGCATTGATACTACCCCTCCCCCATTTAAGGGATCAAATTGCCCAAAAACCACAATTTTGGGGTGTTAATAGGCATTTGCCAGCCAAACGTGCAAAATATAAAAACTTTCATATTATAAAGATTACTGAATGGATTCCAACCAAATTTTGACAGATGATTAAGACCTTCAAGTACTCTTTGTGGTTATCTCCAAAATGCGCACCCCACAAATCTAAATAAGCAATTTAAGAAGTTAAACAGCATTTAAAGGCTCATTTTTTAGTTATGAAACCATCGTGCTTTGTGACTTTGTTAGGTAGCGCTGTTTATAACTACTCTTACATACTCACTCGTTGGACAGATGATTTTCAGTTAGTTGGCATGTTGGCGACTTGTCCCGTTACCCCGAGACTGTCGTGCAAAATTGAGAGAGTGGAAGTTTTCGTTGACGATGGCTTCAGCTGGCGGTCGTTTCACACTGATCAGAAGACTGAGCCGGTTGCCGGGTTCATTGACGGCGATCTCATTGAGAGCTATCTGGACCTCAGTAGGGACAAGATGCAGGAGGTCGTTCACGGCCTTCAGGTTTGTTACGGCACCGTTTGGTGATGGTGATTATGGGCACTTTAGTCCAGTTCTCGAAGAGATACCAAGACCTAACAGGGCACGGCTGTTAGGTGTTTATATTTTCACTTTATCATTCATTTATTTAGCCAACTGGCAGCCACAGAAATACAAACGTAGGCCTACACAATGAAAGATACAGAATAAACATATACAACAACACAGTAAAATAAAAGACCCCAAAACAATGTTAACACACTCGCACGTGCCTCTACGTTCTTTATGTAGAATAATTTCTGTGACCTGGTTTAGCAGCCACCTACCAGAACCTACCAGAGTCTGACTGCGGTAGCTTTCAGTATACCAATCACGTGACTACCATGTTTACATACCAAACACCGACCAGCCACGCCCTGTTAGCCATTGAAGAATATGACTGATGTTTTGTGGTGGACTGCTTTCTATGAATATTGTTAGTAGTCAGTGTCGCAGATAGAGAACAAGCGGCCTGTTCTTACCCATCAAGATCTAAGGTCATTCTGTCTATCTGTTGGTAATGAATGTGTATTGTGGAAAAACAGCCAACTCGGTTGAGATGCCGTTTTAGTGTTGGGTTGGGTGGGTCCAAGGAACCATGTATTAGAGATAGGGTCCACATTCCATGGGTAGGGGGCAAATTTGGGGTGAAAATTGGTCGGCGCAATATAATGTGTAGGGAGAATACGGTACTGTGATGTGGATGTAGCATACTAGCAGTGGGCAAATGCCGCAGCATGCAGCGTAAGAACCAGTCATTTTCACCATGAAAAATGTTCCTAGTTCGTAGCCGGAGCCTGGTTTGCATAGGCGGCAGAAGCTATTGGGCCGGGCAGGCCGTGACCCACCCACTTTTTGGCCCCTGTGAGCCGCTCCTATCTCTGGCACGCCCACTATTGACAGACAAGGGCCAATGCAATCCGTAAAGGACACTCACAGCTATAGTTTCACTAGCTGGATACCAGCCAGATGCCTTATTTGGCATTCAGATATGACAAAATTCAATTTCAAAACACAGCTCCGCCAGGCCCCTGGGGAGGGAGATACTCCGTCCCCATTCCCCACCTCCATCGACTCCTTTGGTCCGTGACTGGCCCGCCCACTTTTCAGATGCTTCCCGCATCTATGCTGGTTTGTAGTTGAGCGTGAAAATGCAGCCGATGTCTATACTGCGGTGATATCGGTTGTAGGTGGACGACGGGAGCGGAATGAAGCGCGACGCGACTGTCGACGACATTATCAAAATCGTTGAAGAACTCACGCGAATACACTGAAGCTATTGTAACTGTTGATACTGTTACAGCCGGTGGATCAGATGGTCTCCATCGATCCTGATTGTTTCGGACGCAGCGCCATAGCAACAGACTCGGGGTTCCCTAGACAAGTTTCCCATTACAGTTCCCTTCCTCACCTTTTCGTTTCCTGTTGCTCTCCTCTGCCCTTGTGGGAGGAGAGATTGCACTGTTTAGATAATAGATCTATGAACCCAGTAGATGAGTTTGGACACTTTAAACGTCTTTTAAAGGCATTTTTATTTTAGCGAGACCGCGGCGCATTAGTGACTTTTTGATTTTAATACGCCGTGTATAAGTTTACTTACTTACTTACATGGTGGTTCGTCAGTACTAGCCAAGAGATTTGCTGTGAAGATTGTCTCCGAAATAATCTATTTCATGTCGCATGAGATGTAAAACCTGTACTCGTGCAGGTGACAAATGTTAACAGTTGTGGGAGAAATAGAAGTACACTGTACATACATCACTATCAGTGACCAAATTAAACTGGTGCCGAATAGCTGGGAGTGATATTTCCGAGACTGGTAGAGCCAGTTTAACAAGAGAGCCTAGCACTGGCTAGCATGGTGCAAGATGATCCGCCCGCAAGCAGCACAGTGAGCAGCACGGTGGCCGCAATGCGCGGTAAAGTGGAATCGGAATTTGAAACTTAAATCAGCTATAATGCGCCAATGCACTTCCGTCACAGACAGACAGACACTGACATCGTAGCATAAGCGCGAGATGTATATATCACATCTCGCGCTAATCAAAACTGAAATATTATCTTGATAAGAGTTCAAAACACTTTTTTCTTGTAACTCTGCATCTGGCTAGGGGGGGGAGCTTCTAGAATCAGAACTGGACTGTTGCTATGGCACTGTTGTGAAAGCCTGGAGAAGTTGTAATTATTGTGTAGATTATCAGTCTTGTTTCCGTGCACGCGTTGCGGTGACATGCAAATAGTCTCAGGTTTGCTGTCGTTCTCAGACTTGATTCATCGTCAGTGTGAATACAAACAGCAAACCACTGGATGTTGCATGACGTTGTCACACCGATATTTCACGCGTGCTAATAACTTATTGCACTTGCAGTGAAATATAATGTGCTGCAGGCTTGTTCAGTGAATGATATACATGTACTTGACGCCAACTTTAGGCCACCGAAGATTTTCATTTTGAAAATTAATTTCCCCTCAGTACAAAAAACTGCTGTTGTCATATCACTATTACATGTACATGTATAAGGGCTGTTTCAGTTATTTGTTTGCTTGAGGACACATTTGGTTACATGTAGTGTGAAGAAATTGGACAAAATTATATTGCTTTGTGTCAGGGGTCTGTCCCCTGCAAGTTACATTTTTGTTCAGTGTAACTGGGTACTTGGGATGAAAAATTTGTGATTATTTGTTGGTTTATATCAAAAACTGCATATTTGAACATATGACCGTATGACCGACAGGCCTCCCACCAACTGGGGGCCTCCCACCAAACCCTTCACATATTTTTTTCCTTCGTGATATGTGTGTGTTGCATTTTTAATCTTTAGGCTTTTACAGTCTCCCACATAGTGACCCCAAGTGAGCTGGGCCCCATGCCCCCCACCACCTGTTCGTCAGGGTCGACTCCCAAAGTCAGCGTCACGCCATTGTTGTTCCAGTTCTCAAGAAGCCAGGATTGAACACAGCAGACATGACTAACTTCCGACCGGTTTCGAATGTCACTTTTATGTCGAAGATAGTGGAAAGAGTTGTTGCTCAGCAGTTACGTGAATATTTGGCCATCAACGACCTATTACCATGCAACCAGTCCACGCACTGCAGGCATCACTCAACTGAGACCGCCATGTTTCGTGTGATATCTGACGTACTGTCAGAGGCCGATGAACAGAGGGTCACATTACTGTCTTCACTTGACATGATAGCTGCCTGCCTTCGACTGCGTTGACCGCTCGCTGACCACTCGCTTCTACTAATGCGGCAGCAGTGTAAATTCGGTCTTGAGAAAACGGCTCTCGAGTGGATAACGTCGTATCTCACCGGTAGAACACAGCAAGTGGCATACATGTACATTGGCCAACTGTCAGTGTCACCCATTCTACCAGTGCTGTATGGCATACCACAAGGGTCAGTCCTTGGCCCACTGCTCTTCGTGCTGTACACGACCGAATTGCACGATGTCACCAAGCACGGAGTCACGCTACATCAGTATGCCGATGACTGTCAGGTGTACGCGTCCATGCCAGTGCCTGACGTTCAACTAGCCATTGACAGACTTTCAAGGTGCATGGCAAACGTCACTGACTGGCTTGATGGAAGCCGTCTTCGACTTAATCTGGGCAAGACTGAGGTCTTGTGGCTGGGCTCGAAGTTCTGCATCGACATTCGACAGAGTAACAGTACGCGACATAGCAGTCCTGTCTGTGTCGTAATACGAGTCAGTCATTCCGCGTGAATTGTAGGAGTCGTCGACATTCGGTTGTCAATGGTCGTCGTTGTGCCCAGGGCCTAAAAAAACCTTTTTGGTGTCCCGACTGACGAGTTGCTAGGGGCGAAGGACGATCACTTGCTCAGTGAGGGAGGACAGAGTTTGAATTCTATATTTGCTGACTGCTTTGGTGATTGGTTCATCAGTATCCGTTTTGTGGGAGATGATGTGGCTAAGTGTATCAGTAAGCTGCATTAGATACTCAAAAAGGTGCAAATTTAGGCCTAAAATGCGTCAGAATGCGCTTGGCGGCCGGACTCTGTCCGAATCCACTGGGGAAGCTTAATTTGAGCGCTCCCCCAGTCCCCCTAGCCGCAATTGGAGGGTACCGTACCTACTTCTAAAGGGAAGGGGAAAAGGGAAGGA
>Ga0209782_1002002_pt1 | contig 11121 bp, 6 predicted proteins | sample WorMetmaBAHAMAS1_FD_187390 | JGI IMG/M metagenome (GOLD analysis project Ga0209782, IMG submission 187390) | Marine gutless worms symbiont microbial communities from Max Planck institute for Marine Microbiology, Germany - Inanidrilus... | ecosystem: Host-associated > Annelida > Digestive system >...
CACACACACAAGGCAAAACCTATACATTCTCGCTACACGGGCTGTAAAGATCAAATTATGAACTGAGTTTTACCTAGTAGCATAGCATCACGTGGCTAAAAATGGGCAACTACCTATCCCTATTCTGCTCAGGTGTACAGTAGCTCCATTATAAGTTACTTAGTAAAATGACCTTCTGGATGGCACAGGTGAGATCTAATTTTATTGCATTACAGCCGTATTTACGAGTTAAACACTCAAATATCCACCAACTTTGAACCTGTTTTACCGGCAGTAATCCCCAGTGCAAGTCTACCACGGATACTGAAGCAATTGAGAAAGCGTTATACACTTCCTTCTGTATGCAACAACCATGACGTCAATTGCTGCATGAGAGTTCATGGTGTATCGCCCGACAGACAAGGAGTGAAGTACAGAAGTGATTGATAATACACATCAGCGGTGCCTGGTGCCTTGTGAAAGCTCCCCCGGAAAGCAATTAATGGCAGCAGTGTTGTTGATCTCGTCACATTTAATGTCTGCGTCTATCGGCCTAGTATAGCTCATTGGGCCCATTCCATGGGGCCATAGCGGTCAGCGGTCTCCTCTGTCACGCGTTGTCGTTGTCCTGGACATCGATGCGCAGGCGGCGTGCGACAGTAGCGACACCTGGTGAATGGCAATCTAAAACGGCTCGCAGTGGCGAATGGGCCCAACGTTTTTCAAATGCTTCTTGTTAAACTATCATTAGTTTCAGACATCCGGTCTCACTACAGTGAGCGGAGCCACCACATCTGTCTTTGATAGCGATGGTCGTCCCTAATGAATGTCTTATCATAGACTGGCGCAACAGTCGGCTAGGTAACAGGACAACTCGCGGACAAACCAATTCGCCGACAGCCAACTAGCACACAAGTCAAGTCGCGGACAAGTCACCTCGCAGACAGATCAACTCGCAGACAATACAACTCGCGGACAGGCAATCTCGCAGACGAGTCAACTAGCGGACAAATTATCTAGCACACAAGTCAACTCGCCGACAAGTTAGGATAAGTAAATTATAATAATGATGTTGTTGGCAGACAAAATTGTAATTATTTGCTTCCATAAACTGCGACGTTATCTGTTGATTGAAATTAAAGTTCTAAGTGTGCTTTAAACATGGGCGTTGCAGTTTTTCATCATGCAACTGTTTTAATGACATTATTGCAACAAGTTATCACATAGTATAGAGCAAATGCAACATTTCACAAGGCCAAGGACTTAGTTGCAAGGCCAAGGCCTTCCTCAGCTTTCAAAGCCAAAGTCGAGGACATTACCTTCAAGGCCAAGAAAATTGTCATTAAGGACACATCAAGGCCAAGGTTGATTGAGTTGAGGTTTAACGTCCCACTCGACACAATATAGGTCATATCGGAGACGCTCTTTCCGGTTGGTTGGTTGGTGTTTAACGTCCCTTTTCAGCACAAATAAAGCTATATCAGAGACGAAAGGTCAGGGGTGGAGAGCTATCCCTACCCAGTATTGGAAGGCCAGCGATATATTAACCTCAACCCTGACTGCCTTTTTATTCAGCAGCCACCCAAAAAGGGAAAGGGATCGAGAGGCTCATTTAAATTATTACGCCAGCGCCGACAACAGGGAAAGACAACCTTCACACAACACAAAACCAAATCGAAGTAACACAAATACGCATTCATCCTAACTGAACATACAGATAACACAAAAAACACAAATAAAACTAAAGCCACGTTTAGTCGCCTCCTATAGGACATCCGGCGTGGAAACGGAGCGGGCTATTCTGAAGGAAAAGATACAGGAGAAGTGAATAAGAAAGGAAAATATAAGCAACAAAAAAAGGAAGCAAGTTACAAGAATCAAAAGTAAGCAAGTAATAAGGGAAACACACGTATAAACAATCTATATAGCGCCTAATTTACAATGTCTTCTAGGGTGCATTAGGCCCCGGCGCCCGCACGGGGTCTCAATCCCAAGGACTAACATCACTGACGTGCATACATTTTTTTCAACATAATTACTGCCTTTGTCAGTGCGCAATTTACAGCGATCTTGGGAGTATTTGAATGCCTGTAAAATAGAAAAGTTATGATTGTTCCTTCTGCCACTCTTCGAAAATCTCTATTCACGGAGATGTTCCTTAAAATTTGGATACAACAGCAACACAGACTTCTGTAGTAACCTATCTGACTCGACTGGAAAATTGTTCATCACAGAACACGGTAGGTTTTTAATCTAATACAAAGGTTTCAAATTCCGATCCAAATTTACTGCGACTCGCCGTGCATACGGGTGCATTGTGGTCGCGGTGCATGCCGGGAACAGGGGAGGGGTCATCTCGTGCTATGCTAGCCACTGCTAGGCCTCTTGTAATCATCTGATCTCGTCCACTACTCCTACAAATTGTAAGTTACAAATTTCACCACATCATACAGATCACATGCTGCTTCACATGTGCAATGATAATTTATACATAAACAATAAAAACTGCAGTCTATCCATTATGTTAACAGCCACGCATCAAAAACTGCAAAAATCAAAAAGGTGACATTACCGACCTTCACGTTGCCTAAATGTCAACATGATGCTAAGTAATATCGTCTTTATATGATTTTTTGCAGTTTTTGATGCATGGCTGTTTATACGATGAATAAACTGCAGTTTTTATCATTTATATTTGATATTTTATTATCAATTATATTACAGTACATTTTATAGCACTTAGGCCAGTGACGGCCATTATGCATCAGCACACTAAAATTCTGCTAAAATCGGTGCAAATGGTTTTAAGATATCATGATTTTTGTTCCGATTTACCAGATGGCAATTGGCCACCATGTTGAATTTTTAAAAGCATAAAATTTTATTTGCTGGGAGGTATGGAGGATCAACGCAAATCACCATGCTAAATTTTATTGAAATTGGTCCATCCATTGCGGAGATATTGCAATTTTTCAAAATAGCCACCACCATCTTGAATTTTGAAATTTGTGAAACTAACTTTTTGACGATCAGTTAAGGTATGTTGATCATGTGGGGCCGAAAAAGCAGTCTTCCCAGTGACCAAGCCATTGGCTGACAAGACTGTGCAGTGAGTGATTAATGATAAAATATATAGTCCATAAAAGATAAAAATGTGGAAACTAAAAAAGACGCATAATCCAAATTGACAGATGTGAAATATATTTCGGTAGTAATGATCAACATACTTTACAACAATAACAACGCCCATTTCATCGGTAATGCTGCCATTCCGTGGTTTGTTCTCAAGTTGCATGTAACATTGCCTACCTTCATTGACTTGTGGGCATTCTAGAGCTCTTCGTTCTCAAACAAGGGAAAAGCACAGGCAAAGTGGATGAATGCTATCCAGTATCCGCAAACAGTGCCTGTGTTATATAGAGGACCTTAATAACGATAACAGACTATACATTCTGAATTCAAGCACAATGATCTAGTGGCACACAAAACTGTACAATCGGATACACTGGATCAGTAAATTTTACAAATCTAAATAAAACCAAGTTTTATGCCATTTAAAGTTTGTAGGCAGTCAGTAGAAACGTAACCAACAACAAACGTAACCAACGCTGTCAGAGCCAGCGGGTATGCAATTCTGGATGTGGTGGGTAAAGACCATATCTCTAATTGTCATGCCTGCAAATAATCTATCAGTGATCGTTGAACTGATTCAGCTGCAATGATCTGGAGTAGTCGGAATGAACAACTGAGGAATGTATTTTCTGACCCACCATGAATCAGAATCAGAACTTTGAATACGAGTTCCAAAAAATTGCACAAGTACTACATGGCAGAGAGGGTCATCCCCTTCCAAAGTGTTCCCCGTGTTCAAGTGCTTCTCTGGGCCTATGCTCTTGACCCACCAGATAATGTGAACTCGCTGTCAGCAATGGATACAACAGCAACACAGACTACTGTAGTCACCTAAATCACCTGACTCAAGTGAAAAAATTGTTTATCGTAGAAATCCGTAGGTTTTTAATTTATTACAAAGTCTGTGCACATGCACGCATCAATAGTAATATTAACTTTGAACCTTGTCAACTTCCACAAACAGAAGTAATGAACAAGTAAATATTTACAGTCACTGAGACTAGCACTAACTGTCAAGCTATCTAACAGTGGATACACTTCTGTCACCGCAAAAATAACATGCTATGTAATAAATTACAGTAATTATGTTGCCACTGTCCACGCACTACACAACACGTTTTTTCATGCAAATAGTGAAGAATAAAAGCAATAACACCAGCAGTCACAGCTGATTACACAGTGTTGCCTAGCATAACCGTGAAGGAAGTAAATTTATGGCTGCAAGAAAGTCACGAAAACATCAGAGGATTTTCACAGTAATTTTCGGCCACTCACTAGATTTTGCATCATAACCATGATCAACAGCAGACTGTGTTAAATCAGCATTTAAACTGTCATCGGTTATGTAAAATTTGCAGCACTTGCTTTTTAAGTGGGAACCGGGGAGGCGAAATGCACATCATCCATTTAGTTAAACCAGCCACTCTGCAAGCAATGGTGGGATTTAGTAAGACTAATACCAAGGATAAAAAAGAGTATGTCACTGGCATGTATAAGATTTTACCGTATTACAGAAACTTTTCTGTTTTGCTGTATTTTTAGCAAAAGTGTCTCTATGGATTGGATAGTTTGTTGTATAAATTCTTTTTGTTCTAGTTCTTCTAAGGGATTATGGTGCTGCTGTGTGCATGCTGCAGTATGTGGCACAGCTGTTACCCCCATTCTGGTCTTCCACTGCTAAAGGCATATACAGGGTGCGCCAATAAAAAACAATGCCTTAGATAAAATTCATTATTTCAGTTACTGTAATATATATTTTTTTCACCAAATTTGCAGGTTTCACAAAGGATTCAGTCCACATACGCAGCATATTTCATTACGATATTTGCTATGGTTTAGAAATTACAACCACTTGAACTTAAAAGTACAATTTTCTAAGTGAACAAATAACTACACAGCGATTCTGATGTAAAAACAACAGCAAATGCTCCACATCGATATGCCAATGGGTTATCATGTGTGGAATGCTATGCTGGAACACTATCAAAGACACATGCCAAAGCTGGCCAACATCATTCCGAGGAATCCGAGCTAAAAAAACATGTTGAGGATGATACAGAATGATCTGCTTCACGAGTTCATTGATGTGACAATTGTGTCATTTTGCAACAGATTTCGATCGTGTGTTGCTGCAACTGGTGGGTACTGACATTGTAAATACTCTGTTTAAATGCAGAGTAAACTTTAGGCATCTGACACTTATGATTGAAACATTTGAACTGTTAATAAAAAGCTGTGCAAAATTTGATTTGTTATTCGTAAATACTCATTGTGCAACTGCATGTTCACTTGAAAAAGTGAATTTTAAAGTTTAAAGTGCTGTATCTGTTGAACCATCCTAGCCATTTCAATAAAATTCGCAGAATAAGTTGCGTGAATACTCACGTACAAAGTCTGAAAGTTTTGCTCAAATCCGTATACCGTGCCGAATTACAGCATTTTTGTAGGGGATTGTTTTTTATTGGCGCACCCTGTATATACACAGAGCCATGTCGCTCTTGTTACAACTGCATAAATCACTTGTAATGCAGTAAAACAGAAACCTTGCAAGTCAACAATTACAACGATCAATGAGGTCATTCAACTGTAATTTTTCCAGTATTTGTTGCAAAAAGACAGCCATAACCTTGTCGATTTTACATTGATTTCCTCGCTGTCAGTCCTTTGTTATATTCTAGTATTATCTCGTTCTCTGTGGAGTAACAACAGTAACAGTGGTAAGTGGACTGTTCTCAGCCTATTCTTAGCAACAACATGATTCATTTTCCAACGACATGCCAAACATGGCCCAAAACCTTACCATTATCACTACTAGCAGCGTTCGCAGCTAATCGCTAACTAGCCAGGCGCTGTGGCGAAGGAACGCGAAAGACTCTGATATTCGTGGTTGGCAATTTGAAACTCAGATAGTGAATAAGCTCATTAATCGAAGCTGACAATACGCGGCTTTCCATGACTCCGGTGAACGGCCCAAATGCAAACATAATACACTGCTGCGGCTGTGCATGATCACCGGGCATTATACCCCAGTCAAACTGACGTAGAAACGTCATTTTGCTGACCGACGACACAATGACCGCATTTGACTTCTCCATCTGCCATAAACACACGCTACCAATGTACTGACCACTTGCTAGTATTACACTGGCCATATTTACTGCGAACTGTACAAGCGTCTTGTCAGTTTGTCCCGACTGTGTATAATACTCAGTAACTCGCCATGAGGCAGCCAGCAATTAGTTGCAGCATGAGGTATAAGGGCTGACACAGACTTGTTGTTAGGTAATGCCGTCCCGGCGTGGTTTTCTGTCTGGGAAAAGTGCAAATGCCACTGCACCCCATCACCTCGATCTTCATCAAAATCCAGAATGGTTTGCCTTGCTGTTGCCGGCTTATGCAGGTTGTCCCAGAAAAATACACTGTTAAACAGATGTCTTCAGTCACTGTTGAACCAGCCTTCTTTTCTAATGGTACTCGAGGAGAGGCCGGGTGGGTCATCAACCCATCTTGCGTAAAAAGTTAACCTAAGCAGGTGTTACAAGCACACCCTTCCTGTTGCCCAAACAGTGTCAACAGACTGAATAAAAGAACCAGGCCCGACAGTATAATGTTGCATGAACACTATGTATTCATAATAATAATAAACAAATTCTATTACAGCTGTATACCAAAACTTTTCACCACGACCACAGTCCACACTGAAATAGTATGTCACCAAATGTCCATGGGACGGTAAAATGAGTATCAGATTTCAGGCTGGGTGTAGTAAATACTAAAAATAAATGGTGACAGTGGATGTGGACAGTTGCAGCCCACAAGTTGATTAACAGCCCATGTCAACTGGTTTGGTCCGAGGGTTGGTGGCTATAGTGAGCATACATTCATCAAACATGGCAATGAATCAACCATATTGAACTTCATCATGCTATTCAAAGATGTGTCACGTAAATTATGACTTCATTATAAATCATTTTCCCCCACACCCCATCTCTGTTAATATTACGACTAGTTATATGTCTACTTAGGCGAAAAATATGACGTCGTCCACAAAAACGAAAAACACAACATATTGCTTGTCATCAGAGGATGAAAGAGCATGCTGATTGCAATAGCTTACTTGTCCCGGGTTGACTTCTTATAGGTTGACTTCTGTCGTCGTTCTGTCGGTCTGTCCGTTGGTTACGACTGTGTATTCTTAAAAAATGGCCAACTCGACTGAGATGCCGTTTGGGGTGGTGGGTTGGGTGGGCCAAATGAATGATTATCAGATGTGGATCCAGATCACCCATGGGAATAGAAATTTTTTTTGTGAGAAATGGGGTGGTGCAATGTAATGTATAGGCAGAATGTGGCATAGGCCATGCAAAAACAGCTGAACCAATTGAGCTGCCATATGGGTTGGTGAGTTGGGTGGGCCCAAGGAATCGGGTATAAGACGGGCATGCACACTGGCGCCACATGGCAAATATGACTAAACGACTGTGCGTGGCAGGCATAAGTGGTCTGCCACCAGGGGTGGTGACGCAGCCTGATCGCAAATTACTCTGGGTAATCTCGTTATCACAGGTTCGGATAAAGTATCAGCAGCCCGACACAGTGCTGCTTTCACAAACTGCCGTTTACCTGAGACTGGTCTTTCAGCTGCTGAGGCCACAAAGACAACAACCTGAGCTGGGACAGTGACGGCAATACTGACGCCAGGCGCTCATCAACAACGTACCTGATCAGCTCGAGATGTTCCAACCTTCAACACAATCCAGCTAAATGATGACGGCCAAATAAAACGAGTTGATAAAACTAACAAATTTCGTACATTCCGCACATTTGCAACTACTCAACATGGTTACAACATGCTAGATGAAATCTGAAAAAAGAAATTTCAAAAATCATGCGAAAAATAAAAGGACATTCACATCTGTAACAAGTAATTAATAGTCCTAAACACACAATCTGAAGTAATATTTCAATAAATTTTCCTGCTGACTGAGTGATACGAAGGACATCTAGCAACCTCCGCAGCATATATGACAGTACAATTATTAATTATGCAAAGGGCAAATTTTGTCCATCCCAACAAGTCCAAAACCACTTTACCTACTTAAATGGAACGTGACATAGAACTACTCTGTAAACACTATCCCATGCAACAGCTGATTTTGATTCTACACCATTGGAGTGTGGGTACTGGTATGCAACAGTAAATTTTCTTTTTTGGCCTGTTTTTGGCCTATTGTCATACATACAAATCACATTGGTGGACTGATTTTGACAATCTATGCATCATACGATGTACTCTCATGCACAGATATGCCTTTTAGGGGTCCCATTAATACTGCTTCCCATTTAGAGGGTGAAATTCTCCAAAAACTTGCCAAAGCGGGAGGCGTGAATAGGCACTTTCAAACCAAACTGCAAAATATAAACAATTGCATATTATCGAAACTACTGAACTAATTCCAACCAAATTATGTACATACAAAACAATAAAGACCACAAAACTCCTCACGGGCAAAATACTCAAGTTGAATATCTAGTTATTTTTACTGCTTGTCCCTTAATCATACATTCTGTAGTTAGTCCTTGTTCCTGAAGTTAGTACCTCCTGCACTTCCGATGGACATAAATTTCTTACAAGCCAATCAATAACCAACTATGCCCACTAATGAAATTTCTGGTTACCTGTCAAGAAAACGTCACTTAAAATTATTTCAAAACTGGCCTGGGGTTATACACAACATAGAAAACCTTTCTGTAAATGTTGGGCTCCAAAGATGATTTGTGCTTAAGTTACGCTCATGTCTAAGATATGGATAGATAGACAGACAGACAGACAAGGTGCAAAATGGTCTCTCCTGATAACAAGGTCCCATGAGACAGTTTTTAAATCCCAATACATAGTACTAATATGCACAATAATGTACACACTATAGTCTGGTCATTAATTTCAGCAAATTTATACATGGATAAAAAGCAGTGACAGACTTGTCCATTTTTTGCAGAGTAGACGCAAGTCCAGCGTCGGGCCAGTCACCTCCGGACTCTAACCTCAGTGTTACAAGGTTTGCCAGATTTTCCAGCATTACAAATGTCTACACAGACAACAATGCAACTGCTGCCATGTACCAAAGACAACACAAAACTAACAGCAGCAAGGAAACTACAGATATCAGACTTCACCTCCAGTGCTGCCCCCTGGTGAGCCACTTTGACTATACACCGTATCTGTGTCTGGCCGTTATGTGACAAGAAGAAACAATCCAATAAAAATCAGAATTACATACAACATACTGCACGGTTGCTAGATGAGGTTCAAGCCACAGCTACAGGTTATATACAGATAAAGTTTGGATAAGTTTGGACATAAAACTGCACCACTGTTACAAATGTGGCAACATTCCATGCATAAAGCTATCCACATAATTATGTAAAACATAATTAAATAAATGTTGTAAAAAATAAAATAAACGGTTCTTGCTAATACACAAGTAGTTTTGGGGGACAATCCCCAACTTTTACAGAGGGCAAAAAAACAACAATTTTGAAAAAAAATTGACAAAATTCTCAACCAGCAGCTTACTATTACAGGGAAAGAATATGGAAGTCAAAAATATTAGCATTAATTGATGACTACTGGACGATATCCACACAAAATTTTGGTGGGGACATGGTTGAGTAATAATGGAGATTGACTGCCCCTTATACACATGATGTAGGTCATATCTGGGTACTCTTGCAGCAATGCAATGAACATAATGTCAAAATGGCGGATCAGATATCCATGAAAGTTGGTGCGTATAATTATCAAATTTCAGAGCCGAAGTTGTCTCATCATTCAATCGTATTCACCAGGTGCCGCCAACAGCACAAGAATGCACGAGTCACATTAGGACGTGCACTAATATTTCTAGTTTTATTTTATTTCACATGTGAGGACGGCTTAAGGCACAAATCAATCAGATACAGTGACTACGTTTATGTGCTTCATGCACATTTCTTTCAGTACTAACAGTGTTGGTTGGGTGACAGATATAAATATCATATGCCACTCATCCTTCAAAAGTTCTCTTCTGTAACACGCAGAGGAACATATTTATCCAGGTTTACATTGAAATAACCCCTAAAATAAAGCTGTTGTTGTGGTTCTGCATGCTATATGTTCAGAATGGCTGATGTCACTGATATGACTGAAACACTCTGTACATCTTAGTTCTACTGCAAATTTATTGTAATTTTTTTATTTTATCCTTTTTTCTATTGCTTCGTGTATTCTTCTACGAGATTTATATTAAATTATTTATAGTATTTATAATAAATTATTTAAGAGCCTACCATAAAATCCTAAGTGTAGTACGCACTTATGTATAATACACAGGCCCATTTAAGCTTTCAACTAAAAGAAAAATTGAAGTTCATGCATGGGGTAGGTCATACTTTCACTTTCTTCCAGTGAAAGACATGCCAATTCTGCAGTCCTTCATGCACTCTGCACTGCCATACGTAGATGGATAATCGCTGACTTCTACAGTCACGCTGATCATAATTTATTGTCTAAAACTGCACACAGCATGAAGCCATCAAGAGGGTGGAGAATGAGGAGGGGTGTCTGCCTCTCCAGCCATCTATGGGATCTGGGGGAGCATTGCTGCAGGGAGGAGCCACAGTTAAAATTGAATTTTGTGAGATCTGAATGATAAAGAAGCCATCTGGTTGCACATATTACACTGAATCACTGTCAATTCTGTAGTGGCTGCACAGCTGTGATTCTGATTATGAAAAGAGGGCCAATAATGCATAAACTACTTGAATTGTGAGTGTGTCTAAATGGAGAGTCTGTTGGTGCAGGGATGAGAGCTGGTAGATGCTAAATACCAACAGTCCCACACACCACCGCCATGGAATTACGTCCAAAATGGCCACAAACCAAAACGGCCACAGCCAAAACGGCCACAAGTCAGACCAAAACGGCCACACTAAAAATTCAAAACGGCCACAAACCAAAATGGCCACAAC
>Ga0209782_1002003_pt1 | contig 11120 bp, 8 predicted proteins | sample WorMetmaBAHAMAS1_FD_187390 | JGI IMG/M metagenome (GOLD analysis project Ga0209782, IMG submission 187390) | Marine gutless worms symbiont microbial communities from Max Planck institute for Marine Microbiology, Germany - Inanidrilus... | ecosystem: Host-associated > Annelida > Digestive system >...
CCACTTACCGTGAGATAGTTACTGCAATGAAGTTGCGTGACAACGTGTCTCTTAGTGAACGACATTTGAAACGACTGCTAAGGTCGTACGGTTTACATCGACGTGTGTACTCGGCTGACGTCGACATGGGGCCTATATCCGAGTTTATCGAAGCGCAGCTGAAGGAGTCTGGAAGGCTGCATGGCTATCGGTGGATGTACAATAAATGTCAATTGGCGGGATTTCAAGTCACGAGAGAAATCGTCCGACAGCTGTGCAAGCATTTTGATCCGGTTGGCGTGGAATTGCGGAAGAAACGCCGTCTGAGCAGAAGGTCATATTTCGCCAAGGGCCCTAATTACATTTGGCACCTTGACGGGTACGACAAGATTAAGCCATTTGGGATTTGCATCAATGGCTGCATCGACGGTTTCTCACGTCAAATAATTTGGTTGAAAGCATCTACAACAAATAATAATCCTGATGTGATTGGTAAATATTTCCTTGATGTGGTTCTGGCAGCAGGAGGATGTCCTAGAGTGGTTCGTGCCGATTTTGGGACAGAAAACGTCAGAATTCGAGAATTTCAGATATTCCTGCGACGCAATGCTGTAGATGAAAGAAGTGGTGCCAACAGCTACATAGACGGTGCAAGTACATCAAACCAGAGAATCGAAAGCTGGTGGGGGATTCTGCGAAAAGAAAGTGCAGAATTCTGGATAGCACTGTTTTCATCACTGAAAGATGAAGGGGCATTTGACGGCAGCTATGTCGACAAGTCTTTAATACAGTTTTGCTTCCTTGGCAAGATACAGGTTTGCAGTATTAGTTAACGACATACACAACGTATTGTTCATATAAAATTTTGAGGAAATTTATCCCCGTTTCAATACCAATATTTTTTGCCATAATTGGGGCTTTCTGCAGAGATCTTTGTGTTTTGAAATGCCACTACCAACCAGTCCCCCCCTCTACTGGATACAAGGTGTCAATACAATAGCTCGGCTAGTACACACATGGCTGACCGTAGCAATGCAAGTTGACGTTGACCTTTGAGCGTCAGTGTATGTCAAAACTGACGGCACCAATTGGTAGCACATTTGTGATTTCCTATGCGACCTCCATTGGCACCAACTCTGCACTATTCAAAGTTTTCCTGATATTGCACATCGAACATATCACTCATAAATGGGGCTAGTTTCCCCATCCAGGAGGATATGGACCCCCTTCTAACACATGGTCACATTGGTCTATGATAACCTGTGTGTCGAAAATCAACTCCATCGCAGCAGCCGTTTGAGAACATGATCAGCTATTAATGGGCTAGTTCCTCCTGTGCAGGGATCCAGACCCGGGGAAGTCTAAAACCTGACTCATGACTCATGACTCTAGGTTAGGGTTAGGGTTAGGAGTCCGGATGTAGGAGTCCGCAGTCATGAGTCATGTTTAAGTGATACCCTCCAGACCCATATCTAATACACGGTCACATTTGTCGAGGGTAACTGCTGTGCCAGAAAACAACTCGATTCAAAGACATCTGAACCCTCAGATAGACATGCTTTAAGGGGGCTAATTCCCCTCCCCCTCTTTGGGGATATGGACTGACAAGTACCGGTAATACATGGTCATTGTGGTTGAGGGTAAGCTGTGTGCCAAAAATGAGCTCGCTGACCCACGCCATGTAGCCACAATACAGCAGCATAAAGACAAGTGGACAGAGGGATGGAATTCCTGTGACATAGGCCTGACTTTTCTGTCGGTCAAGGTTAAATGAACTGATGTAGTAAATGGTAATATGTTTTGTGACATCATTTTCTCGATCCGTGTTAATGCTACCAGTGTGGCTTTCTATAACAACCTTATCTTTACCATGGTCCTGTTCTTGCCAATATCAGAACAGTGCCTAGCTGTACCTTGGCAGTATTTTCTATATATTTACAATTAAAAACACTGACACGTGGAAACTGAGAAGCTGGTTGTGGTTCCACCAAAGAACCTGCGGAATTGGGGGTTACTGTTACCAGGAGTCTTTTGAGAATATTCTCTAAAAAGTAAAGTCATGTATTACAGTCTTGTCTCTATTTACGGTATATAATGCGCACAGCAGCCAGATTTTACATTACCATTACTATAAAAATTTGTCCAAATATTCTTCTGTTTCTTCATTTTTACATTTGCCACCTGCCCTTATTTTGCTCATTTGCAATGTTGCATTTTCTCGTTTTATGTAATTTAAACCTAGAATTGTGTGTCGACGTTCACGAAGATCCTGCATGTCTCTTCTGTTGTCCTGGCTTTTAGCATCCATTTGTGATTGTATATGTAGGCCTCTGGTATTATGTTTGATATTGAGTCAGTTTAAGAATGTTTCCACTGGCTGTTTGGCCACCTCATTGTCATACCTTTAGCATTGTAGGCTGCACATGCACAACTTTCTGTGGGTGACATGGGCACTCTGTAATGCATGGTTTTCGAGATACTAGCCATAACAGGTGATTCGAGTAAAAGAGGTCATGTCACATTCAGACTAGAATCGACATGGATCCCATAAAAAATAGCCGGCCCGGTTCGCTGTAGGCTGGGCACTAAACTACCCATTATTTAGTTACTTGCCCATGCTCCTTGCCAGGTTTGAAATCGGTAGGTGTTTTGGTTCCGGACATACAGCCATGGACGTTTTCCATCTACTATGGGGGTGTGGCTTGGTGATGCCATCAGGCCCCGCCCACATGTTGAATGTCCGTGCCAACTTTGAAGTTTATCCCAACTGTCGTTCCAGGGATATTGCCACAAACATCTTCCATAGTTTGGCATCTGCACCTTCACTTCCCAATGAGTACTTTGTTTTTGTGTTTCTGTTCAGGACGAGCTTGATGAAGTGTCGGCAGTATGGAATGCTCATCGTATTCGGCCGTCAAAGACGACATGTGTTCCGTATGGTATCCCCAATGCAATGTACTGCACTCCGGAATTATGGGGCTGCTCAGATTACTTATGTGACGTTCACACAAATGACCTTGAAGTGTGTCTTACTTCGTGTCCGATGTCAACTGATCATTTCTTTCATTGTGATGCAGACATCTTCGATATCTGTTGCACTATAATGCAGGATAAACAACTGCACTTTCCTAGCGACACGTGGGACATGTTACAACTCTATTGTACACTAAGAACTGAACTGCATAACCTTTTGTTATAAACACGTTGATTGGCTGCAGCACACACATTACTCTTGTTTGGACGTAAAAAGGAAGTGGCATATTTCCATGCCATTTTGTATTTTGCAAACTCGGTAAACCACAGGTATTTGCGATAGGCCTATCAATGGTATAATTTACCACAAGTATCTCTTAAGTGTGAACATTGCCAGGAACCTTTATAACAGTGTTAATATTACTGTTCATCTGGACAAAATGGGAAAAATAGAACAACAGACGACACTTTCTAGTCGTGTTTGACAGTTTCTATAAACACGGGTGTGAATGCGTGTAATGCAGCCTAAATATCATTCAAGGATGCATTACATTTACCTACTGAATACCCAAAAAGGAATGGATTTCATTGAAGTAGCTCAGTTTGCTAGAACACAAGCCTTAGAATTAGAAGCAAACAAACTTTTATGGACTAAGAGTACCGTTGCAGAAACCGGTTGGTGTGACTTGTTATGAAGGAGAAACCAAAATTTTCCCTAAGCTACCAGCAAGCCCACAAAGCAATGGTCATTTTATGCAGTAATGCACGTACGTTGAGGCATATTAAGCATACAGGGTGGGCCAGCTAAAGTGAAGCCAACATACATTATTCCTAGTAACATTTGGATGCATAGGTAAAATTCAATCATTTTTGGCACATGTAAACTACATACAACAAGAAGTGGGGTTATGCACATTTTAAGCAAATTTTGTTATAATAAACACTTAACATGCTAGATGGCGCCATATGATCAACATGACCGACGCACACAGACAACATGGAGGGTTGTTAAATGTTAAACTCCTGAGATGTAACAAGGGCGAAAATACCTAACCTTGGTGCCGTCATCTGACGAACAATATTAAATTTCTATGCTTCCCGAGGTGTGTGTGTCTGAACGGTTATCACATTTTCCAAAAATTATTTAATTTTACCTATGCATCCAAATATTACCAGGAATAATATAAGTTGGCTTCATTTTAGCTGGCCCACCCTGTAATACTAACCTAAATATAGTTAAAATATTTATTCAAATATTTTCATTCACACTGATTTATTGAACGGAACATGTAAGTGCACTTTTTTCAAACAAATCTGTTAACTAACAAACAACAAGCAATCAGCATTTCAAACAATGAACCATGTAAAACTGTAGCTGGTAGGGGTACTAAGTAAAACAGAACAGTAATCTGGCAACAAACTAAAATCTCACTAGAACAACTAGAAAAACTGCCCTCCATCGAGGTCGGACCGACCGCATTAGCCTGACCCATGACCTTGACCCTGCGAGCTATGGCCATGTCCTACTCACGTGCAGAAGTTCAAGGTCAAAGGCCAATTGGTTCCAAAGATAGAGTGTAAACAAATGGACGGACAGACAGACGGAGGTGAGTGCATTATCTCCCATGCTAACGGGGTCGGTAACAAGACACTGTGAACATTGTGCCTATTAGTAATTCTATCAATATTCTAAATCAGAACTCAAGTGGTAATGAGTAAAGCAAAAATATGCGGAGTAATAATGCAGAAAATCGAAATAATGCCATAAAAGTGACTGAAAACTGTCACCAATTGGTGATAATCACAGGTGATCAACATAATCGTCATTATGACACATTACTCGTATATACAAGCACATTACTGATACAAACAAAACGATGCCTAAACGACAGTGAGGCACGGCCATAACTCTGCTCGCCTACAGTGAAAACTAACTGATGCAGCAGTGATCACACGGACTACTAACAACGTCAGCTCATTGGTAGTAGGCCTAATACTGATGGAATGTAACTAGGAAATGTTTAACATGGTGCGTGCAGCTAATTAATGCATCGGTATCGTAATGCTAATCCAAAACCGTAATTTTGACCTCAATGTCAAATTTTACGAATGTAAGTAACCTCTTAGTGACGATAGTGGGCCGAAAGGCTGATGCATTGATTAGCTATACCGTAACATGGTGCATCGCATGCAAATATGTCAGCAGTTTGAGACCAGCATAAGACTGAATGTGAAAATCAACAAAATATCTGCTTAACTAACGAATGAGATCACTGACAGCAGAAATAACCTTCAATCTTCAGTTATGACCTTAGGCTTATTACGGGACAGAAGTGCATACCAGTATACCGTCACCACTAAAATCTCACTGCAGCCATTTGGAATCAAGTAAACCAACTCCAATCAAAACAAAAGCCAACACTTCAAAAGTACACAGAAAAGCGTTGGCGGAGTACTGCTTTGATACCAAGTTCAACATGGTTTCTGCTCCCAGTGAGAACAGTGTGTTTTACATGTTTCTTTCGAATTTCTAACAGGATAAGTGAACAAAAATGACAGAAATGACTAGCAAGGTGATATGAATGACATTACAACGAAATATTAAAACAATGAACATCACATGTGTTCGTTATTCACAGAGTTAAAAGCCATACATGCAATCATGCAACCAAGTGGACTACCGTACCCCTAGAAACGCAGGACAGCCAACAATGAAGCCAAGGAACATATGGTGAAAACTACACCAACGCAGTTACATAATATTTTGATGGCTGCTTATGCCAGTGTGAAGTCATAGGAGTATGAGGACTGTATTATGGCTTTCAGCTCACGGCGAAATTCCTGAAAGGACATGAAAATGTAAGAGACTTCAATTGTGTTGGAACATGCTTCTACAATTCTGTAACAGTCTAGCAGACTGACACTGAAACAAATGGTAGAATCGTGGTTTCAATAACTGTATCAATGCTACATCTTGTGAATCGAATACAGGCATTTAGCAGGTGGCCGACATAGGTGAGGTGACTGACGTGTAATCTGGTGGAGCGGAAGAGATCGCATACTCACAACCCAACAGCCAAAATGTTACCAACCGTCGGAGCTTAAACTCGAACTTAATCACGTACCGGTACGGGCATTTCAACACAACGTTTTCAGATCACACGTAGGCCTATACCAGTTGTTACTAAAATTATCTGAAACTAATAACATTTTTCACGCTCGTTAGTTTAATCTCACTGTAACACTGCGAGTGTGACCAATTATGACAACAGCACCGTAAGGCTTGCAAAGTTTATTGACTTATTCAGGCACACACGGACGACCTAAAAAAATTCCACAGCAATGACTCTCACTAATCCTAATTGTTGCCTTGAGTCACACAGCAGTCGTAACTAACAGCTACTATACAAGTACACCACTCGTCTCATGCACACAGTGCTGGCCATTTGACAGCATCTCTCATCAACGCAAATGCTCTTAAGCAAAGCCAAAACCTTGTGCATTCAGAATTCCGAAGTTAACTGAATGAACAAATCTGTCATAGGTACGGTGGCATGTGGGAAGATACAATATGCATGAACATGTGTTGGCTTTCAGGAACTGTCCACTGCCATCTTCAGCTGGCAGGAATTCCAATGATGGTTGCGGATTGAACGGCATCGGAGGAAGACTCTTGCATCCGGTTGCGAAAAACAGCAATGACGACATATTCACTGGTTGACTGCCATCTACAAATATACATCAATGACAAATAAATTCAGTGCCATGAATGCTTACACAAGGTCTGCAAATGTCGATGGCATTCGAGCACAATACTGTTATTTTCCACAAGCAGTGCAGATTGACCCGTCATTTGCTGTCAGACCATAAACAAGGCAGTCCGGGGGACGGCAGCAGGCTGCATCGCCGGTAAGTTGATTCTGCACAGTGGGGCTCTGTGCCTCAACACGACAGGAGTAGACCATTAATACCTTAATACCAGCGGGCTGAGGTGACAATGCCACTCGACTCCAAACAGTATCTCGATCAGGTTTGCAATTTTCACCCAGTTGACACCGTGCACCACGAGTGGTGGTGCCTGGTGGTCTGGAACGGGGTGGTCTGGGGCCTCCACTTAATACATTGCTTCCTTGGTGCACACGGTCCTCCAGTCCAAACGGTAGCTCGATCCGGCTTGCGGTTTTTCATCAGCACGCTCCTGTGCCCGATAGACCATTCCACGGAACTTCGATAGGAAAAGGCCACATCTTGCACTTATTGCTAGCGATGCAGCCTAAAAAGCAGTGCACACACTTTCACCGTCGTTCCTCTTTACTGCTGTCTTAGCCTCAGTGCTAAAGGCATATGTCCCATTGCTAGGTGCGTGGCTTTTCCAACTTGCCACCCCCACTCCACAGTTACCTGTCAACTTCCAGTTTGTATGCCATGTTTTAATGGCTTATGCCCCCCCCCCGTTTCTAAGGGCCTATGCGCCATTGCTAGGGGCGAGGCTAATCCATATTGCTACCCCGAAGTCCCCCGCCAATTTCCCACTCATATGCCCTTGTTGCTAGGGACATATACTACCCCCGTTGCTAGAGGCTTTTGCCCGTTGCTAAGAACCTATGCCGTTGCTAGGTGCATCGCTTGTTGACGTCATTAGGCCTGCCCCTAAGTCAAGTCAAAGCAATTAAAATGCTTGTACTAGAGTTCGAAAAATATGCTTGTAGTGCAGTGGGAAGAAGAACACCAAGCACCCTTGGCAAAACCTGCACGACATACTGCATTCAACTTCAGCTGCACAGGATTTTGACAATGAATTTGACCCCTCAAGGTTATCCAAGGTCAAATCTGTCGCTGGCATTAGAAAGTTCATGGGTGCTTTCCTATAGGTCCTCCACTGAGTCCAACATCATATCTCACTGTTTCCAAGTTAGAGCATCTTACTTCCTATACGTTAAATGCGCGACACTTCCCCCCTGGTCCGCCCCCTCCCTGTGGGCGAGCAGGACCCCCATCTAATACAATGTGCCTTTTGTCCACACGAGTCTACACCCCAAACAGCATCTCGATCGCTTCATCCGTTTTGCCACAATTCATCTGAATGGAGGGATCAGGTGCAGGAGTAAACAAACACAGAATGAAATCCACTACTACCTTGAATTTCCTGCAGATAATCAAGCCACCAACTATATACTTCATTCTGCACAGCTCGCCTTGACGATCCCTTTATGGACAACTGAGGTTGGAATAACTGCTCAATTGTTTCAGCAGTGAGCACCATTTCCGAATAGCACAACAACGATTTGAAACTTGGATATTCTCGAATTGCATCTAAGATGCCCAGAGTCTTCAGCCCTTCTTGGAATCTGTACATACATTCATGTGAAGCAGTGAACCATAAAACACTTTCTGTTGTGATGTACATTATACGGGTCATCTCAGTCATGTCAAGCCATGTCACATACATGAACGGATAGCAGAGGTTCCACTAACTTTTAGGTTATATTGTGGGTCGACCGACAGATCGATCCATTGTCATGAGAGTGTCTGTCATCTGTCACAAAGATGGAAACTGGCAAAACATCTGAACGAATCAAGATAAAACTTGGCATGTGGGTAAGGCCTAGGCCAATGTACCACCGTGTCAAGTGGGGTCCTGCCCCTCCCCCGGAAAGGGACAAATGGGATTGGTGCAGGTTGGTAAGACGGGTGGGTTAAGTAAATACTTGGCTGGCCCTGCTGCCATCTTGTGCCAGTCTGTGTGTTGCCTGGTTTTTGCTACATTTAGAGTCACGCACGTCTGACACTCGCTAGCGAGGAACAAACAGACACTAAACCGAAGACAACTGTCTGATCTGCCTGTGTTTCTGTGGATCATGACTATGGAAGCATGAACTGTACATGGCATAAAACATAATTTTGGTCTGATTTACTGGACACCTGTTTCTACCAAAAACCGCAGAAAACCAACTGGAGTTATTGAAATTTTCGGATGGTTCCATTCAGTTTTTTTAAAATGACAACCGACCCAACTTTCGGTTTGCCGCACACCTCTAGTGAATGCTCCCTAATCTGTCTGTCGTGGGTAAATGCTACGATGATATTGTAGAATGGAGTAAATTGTCTGTCAAAATTCATTGTGTTTAACCCCACTCCATTATGTGTACATACACCTTCCCAGCAATCTGCAATCATTGGTAGGGCTGAACCAAAATCCACACATACAGAGAGCACACACAACGTAATGTGCGATTAGGTGCTAAAAATAGTACTGTATTTTGCCCAAATAACAACTACAAACCTCTCAAATGCAGGCCTTGTTCTGCCAACGCAGTACCACTTGCACAAGTGCCCGACTAGCTTATCACGTTCATTCATGTCAAAAATCACGGATCGTTGGCCAGCCATTTCCAGCGTTGTTGACAGTTTTTCCAGCTGCTGATTTATGTCATCAACACTATCCATTGACTGAATCTAAGTAGTTAAAACAGCACAATCATGTGGTAGTAAGTTGATTTGCCAGCAGTAGAGACTGGAAAATTCAAGGTCAGTTGACCTCAAAGGTAACACTGAACAGCATCTTAATGTCTGTCTGTTGTATATCCTGCATGAGCACAGTACAAACAATGTAGGCCTTGCAACACGCGGCTGACGATGGGGCATTGTTCAATGGCCCACCATAGGTCCAGCCCTATGTCACAAGTGGTGTCTGTCATTTAAGTCGTGACGTGGGGTAAGATGAAGAAGACTAGAAGCATCGTTTATAGTCCGCCCGGTGTTTTGTCCCATATATGCGGGGGTCGGACTATGCCTGCTACTCCTGGTGCCATGTGGTGAATGTAACCGAGAAATAGCAGGACTTTATTGGAGCAACGTTTTTACAGCCGGATGCCCTTCCAGACACCAACCACCACAGAAATTTGCGGTGGGACGCTTCCGCAACATTCGTTGCTCCCCATTTACCGACCCCGGAGGGATGGAGGGTTGGTTTGACCTGCTCTGCCCTGGGGATTCGTCTCCTATAAGTAACGTATTAAAAATTGAAATTTATGAAACGACAAACAAATAAAATTAACTTAAATTAAAATAAATTAAATAATAATATTACAGCTCTCAGCGATTAATCGATGATTAATCGATTATGTGTGCCACAATGACTAATCCATTAAAGGGCCAATTAATCGTCGTCGATTAATCGATGAAAATGATTACTCGAAGGGATTTTTGGATGAAAAATGTCAATTTTTAAACAAAATTTGTAGGACCCCTGCCTATTATGCAGGGGCATAGTTCCGGAACGGTTAGAGATCGAGCGAAGTTGGCTTGTGAAAGGCACTTCGTCGACAACTGAAATTACCCGTTTTAGCATTGGAATGATTTTGAAATGCTTCGTTTAACCTGTAGCTTCTTTACAAGAATCATTGTAAAAAAATTTCAGCGACAATTTAATCCACGATTAATCGATTAAACCGTCCGATTAATCTAATAAATTTTTTACAGTCAAATGAGAGCTGTAAATAATACTTACTTACTTATCAACTTGTGCGCAACAATTGCACCCGTAAATTGCCTCACAGTTGACATCAAGACAATGGCAGAGTCTTACTCCCCTGCACTCGAACTCACCAGCTCTAAATCTTCCTTCAGTGCCGAGTTAGGCATTTCAGATAGCGGAACTATGACACTGTCTGGCCCATTGACAAGAGCAGTATATAAACAAGAAGAAAGACAACGCGGTGCAGTCCGTCGTGAACCAGCGACATAGCTAGCGACACTGCTGCTGTGTAGTAGTCATCAGAATCCATGGCTACAAAAAAACAAGAATTTCAACAGCTGGTTTGTCCGAAATCACTGACACTGGGAACCCCACAGCCGTGATCTTTCTTTGGCGTTGGGAAGTAATTCTTAATTCTAACAACTACAAACTGTTACAGTGTTACACCCATAACTACTCATAAGTTGTGATATGTTGGCAGGGTCCAATACAAGGTGATCTTGGTTGACGGTAATATCCACAGCTCACAGCAGACCTGAAGTCAGTGAGCCCAGCAAATTGGTCATGGTGTGAGAATGTCACAAACACACCGGCACACAGACACAGTTCCTACAGGATAGGAACCATACAGTTGGTCAAACCCCCCTCCCCCTCCACCTGGGAGTCGCCGCCGTACAACACAGTACTGCCC
>Ga0209782_1002004_pt1 | contig 11119 bp, 5 predicted proteins | sample WorMetmaBAHAMAS1_FD_187390 | JGI IMG/M metagenome (GOLD analysis project Ga0209782, IMG submission 187390) | Marine gutless worms symbiont microbial communities from Max Planck institute for Marine Microbiology, Germany - Inanidrilus... | ecosystem: Host-associated > Annelida > Digestive system >...
TATGTATCTACTGTCACAGACATCATGCATACTAATGAGCTTATCCCATACGGAAATTCGATACCGCATACTGACGTATTAACAGGAAGATGCACTTATTTGTAGCTATGTTTGCAATGGAGACCATGCAAAACTCAAAATCACTGTTGTATTAGCAAATTTCTCGCTAACACTAACTTCCATCTCGTAACTAACTACATTTTCAAAAAGAGATTTGAAACAAATCCATTAATATATTTTCCAAATAAAAATCTTATGAACTTTTCTCGCACAAACCAAATATGTTTCTGCAGCAAAAATGTATTGTAAAACCCCATAGTAATCAACGGGCATCAAAACCCCCCAAAATGCCCTTTGCCCACGGACAATCTGGACCCCCATCTGGCACACCATTCCTTTACCGAACCCCACTCATTACCACAAACGGCAGCTCAACTGCTTCGGACGTTTTCATACAGCAATGCCACAAATTCCCCATTTATTTCAATGGGCTGCCCCATAACCACCTCCAAAATTGCCCCTTACTGTGGGGTGATCAGTACCCACACTCACTCACATCTTTGCACTAAACTGACTCATACCCCAAAACACAACAAAATCCACTCAGCTGATTTTCACTGGACAGAGCAACCGACCGACCGACAGACTGATCGAACGATACAGAAAAAGTGCGAAAAATGACCTGTAAGAATAGACGCTTATGCTCTACAGAGACAATGTGGCCTAATGATAATAATAATAATAATAATAATACAGATAATACAATATGAAAAAAATAGTATCAAAGTAACATACAGACATTACTATTCTGACAAAATAGTAGGCATCAGACACAATGAAGAGACATCTCGCTACAACAACACTAAGTCATTCATAGATAAACAACTATGGTGGCCGTCTTCCAGGCAGTCAGACGTCCACTTGATCCAGAGGGGTGTCTGGTGCAGCATGGTTTGTGTGGCCTGATACTTTTCCTGACACAATCAGGAAAATCACTGTGTAAATCAATGTACAAATTATTTGGCCGCATTACTTACCTCGCGCAAAACTGTTAGAAAATGAATGGCATAATAAGTGAACTGAATGCACAACAGTCGTTAAATACTCGGATCAGAGTATAGCATACATGAGCAGATGCTAACAGCTGGTGGGAGGCATCTGATAGCCTGTTGTCATGCATCAGCCACATCATAATCATAGTACCAACCATCATGTCAAATACTTGTAGCCAAAGTATGCTTGTAAATCTACACAGCACACTCACATGTCATTGCAAATTTAATGACTTCCTATATATCCTCGTATTATACATTAACCGGCAGCAGACATTCAGGTATTCCCGAAACTAAACTAACGATGTTTACTAGCTTTCTCCTGTGATGAAACTGCATCAGACCAGCATAGTCCATTGCAGGCCCTGTCTGAGTCTGCATGTCAATATGACTGATTAGGTTTTCTATTTAAAGAAAGCATTAACAGCACATCTCATCATCAACTCACAACATTCACAAGCTGTGCATACTACACAATTAAGGTTTTTACACCTGACCACATGTGTGATAAACTCATGTATCTACATATGGATATGATACAATACGAAATATTTATAGTGTAGGCCTACTGCAAAACTGATGTATAAATCAGCCTAATCTACTGCACTGTGCTAAAAAATTTAAAAACTAACAACAAAAAACCATTATGTATGCAATACATTTTCAAATATACATATCTCAAACCATACCTCAATTTGTAAGCAGATGATAATGATTTATTTTCAAATCGAATTCTAAAAGCATTATATCTGTGTCTACTTTGGCACCCAATGGCAGGCAGAGAAATCAGTAAATTCATGCATCCAGAGTTCATCAGCCTATAAAAACAACAAAATTTTCACAACAATAGTAGTTCATGAGGCAATAACAGCAATATATAAATATGTACATATACACAATAATATTTACAAATCTCACCATCATACTACAGGAATCAGTTAAAAACTCACATGCTGACAAAAAAACATTAATTTTATAATGTCTGTCAGAAAATAAAATATTTTTGAGCACAACAGTTGAATATTTTCACACCATGTATTTTTTGACAATATGCTTAGTAATACTGTTTAACGCAAACAGAAATTTGAATTAAACAAAGATAAATAGGGCCAATGCATACTATGAGATAAGATAAACATCATGTTACATGTTTTACAATAATCATCAGTAATAAACATTCAAAAAATCTAAATTGAAGACTAAAATCCCAGTACTAGTTAGAAGCTGGTAACTATTAGGAGACCAATGTCTACCGGAGAAGGTTGCTAGCAAAGACCTTAGCAAAGAATACAATCTTTTACATAAAACTCTCATATGAAATTGGCATTACTTATTTCACCGTGGGAGACAGCAAACTAAGCAAAAGACATTTTGGTAGCAGACTCCTTTTACCGAAAAGAATACAAACACTTATCTGCTTCAGGTGCAGACACACCCATGCCCTTGGTGAACACCCAGATTTTATTATATAGTGAAAAGCCTTTTGGGGAAGGACAACACAGAAGCAAAGTTGCCGCAATTTCACTTGATGCTTGGGAACTATCTTCAAGCGTTGGCATGAGCAAAGAGACCCCAAAACTTCTACCCCTTCTGCCTGATAAACGAAACCCAGAGTTGCATGACAAACATAATTTAGAAAGTTACTTTTACTTTTAAAGTTACATGCTCAATCACTTTCGAAAAATGACCTGTCATGACAGTTTACATTCAAAAGCCGCTTGTTACAAGACACTTTCAGGGGACGCTCTCTTGTGTCTTTGGGTTTTATAGGTTGGCATTTATTTAAATGTTATCAGTTTTACACTATAATACATATTATAGCAAAAATTATGAACCTGACACTGCAAAGAGCAGAACACAATGCAAGAACCAACGAAACAAAACGAACAGCAAACTGGTAAGTTCTGGAGCAAATTCCAGTAATGATGTTTCTCCCTTTGCATGTGAAGTCAACAATGGAAACTTTTCCCGTCATTGACTCAATGGCATTACAAAACTGCTTATGGCAATAAAATGCTCGTAGTATGTAATGCTTGTTTGAAAATATAGTTTCATCAGTCAAGTTAGTACGGCTGCTTTCATTTATCACAACAGAGCTACTGAAATGCAAAGAGTCATAAAGAATAACGACAAAATCATCTGTTCGGTCATTCTGCTGCTGATAGACACAATTGGGATTCCATGCAGCAAACAACTTGTCTGCTCTTTTCCAACATGACAACAAGTGCTCCACGCCACACGAGTGATTAACTCCGGTCCGAACAGGAAGAGCATGCTCAATGTCGTTTGTCCACGTTCCTATAACGCCACAAGTGCAATGAGGTAACGGGTTAACTGCTGCAAATGATCGGAACTGGTTGTCAGAAAAAGGTACCAGACCAGTTACGCAACAGACTGAGTGAGCGACATCAATGCAGCCCAGAAGATAACCACAACCCTCAACACAACAGCGTTTCGGAATGTATACCAGCATTATTTTATTACTATTTACAAATTTTTATCGTTTGTTTATCTTTTGTCAAAATCCTCAATCACAACGAATAGGTATTTATAAAATTAACTTAACCTAAAGCACGTAATGCACCTAAAAAGAAGAAAACTTGCTATAATAATTGTTGATAAAATGCCAATTTATGCACTTTTACTAATGCTTTCATCACATCATTTTTAAAATTTGAAATGTATTTCAATAAAACTTACTTACAAAATGTTCAACAGTCACTTTTTTTTGTTCTGTGGGTCAGTGTTAAATTTTAGAATGACACGCGTTGACTCAAGTTTTGAATGCCTACATTTAGGCAGTAAAGCGGAAGTTGAAATAAACATGTTGTTAATGAAAATAACCATTTAGATTGTGATCAATTAAGAAAGTCATTTTCGAATGGCACATACGAACGCAGCAATACCGTTATCGGCTACCAACACACAGAACGACGACGAGTTCGATGAAGTACAGCATGGGTGTTTTTTGGAGGAATTTAAAGAAGCTAAAGAAATTACAAACATCATAGCCAGTCTAAGTAACATATACAAGGATCAGATTGCTGTTGAGAGGGCCTTGGAACGTTTCCAGTGTGAGCACTTTACTTTCATGAATAGTTTTCAGTTCAGCTGTTTTCATCACCCATCTACATCACTACAATGCTATTAGCGTTTGCTGACCGGGTTGCTCACCAGGTGTAGCTGCTCCAATCTGGGGACTGCTAGGATATTTAAGACCAAAGTCGCCGGTTAGGGTCCAGAATGCCGAAAGACCCGAATGCCGAACGAAATTTTGTCCGCAGTGTCAAAGCACCAGAATGCCTAGTGTTCTTGATGCCAAATCCTACCATACTAATTGGGGTTGTAAGGCCATAAGCCCTGAGTACTGAACAGTGATAACTTCAGATGATGGCTGGTCATGCGTGCGTGTTGCGGCGAAACTAGTTTAAATTTAAAACACCAGAAAGTTATAACCAACACAAAGAATTGTCGTAAAACAAATGAACTGAAAAGGGATACCAGATGCCGAACACAGCTAGAAACAGTTTATTAGAACAACAACATATAATTTCAAACGAATGATTTAAAAAATAGGAATTTATCAGCTTAAAAGAAAAAATATTTTTACGAAAAAAAACAGTAAAACGTTTGTATAAAATTTCACCTTGAGCCTTCAGTTAAGTGACATCTAAAAACACCTCTTCCAGACAGCCTTTAACATCACCCCCTAGCAAGCCCCTCAATGCACCCTGATTCTGGACTATGGCACTGTGTAAGTTGTTTACTTACTTACTTATATCATGTGTCACCTCCAGTGGCCGTCTATCTCTAATCGACACACAGACTCTCACACCTTATCAACTTGCATTCTGGCGCTCGGCATTTCGGGCCCTTTTGCACTTTCTCGGTTTGGCATTCTGGTCACCTGTATTTGGCATTTGGGCATTTGGCATTTATGACAGTCGTTGGGCATTCTGGCTTTCGACATTCTGGGCTGTGCCCAAATCGCCACCATCAGTCATATTCACGCCCAGTCGCTGCCAGTCATTTAGCTTTCCCAAGTTGACTCAAGTCAGTCAGTCAGTCTTATTTTTCACTAGTCAGTCATATTTGTTTATGTGACTGACTCTGGGGTCTACCTATTAGAGTTATTTAGGTCGCAAAACGACGTCACAATGACTGATGTTACTAAAACATGTAGTACGACGATGTGGCCCTTACGGACGACGGCATTACCTACTTTATCACAAGGCACTGAGAGCAGAATGAATGTAATGTTTCTTCCCTCCCATGCATGGCCGTCTTGGTGGACGTGGCACTGGTAGGTTTACGTATCATCCAGGGTAGCTGACTTATAGCCATCAGTGAGCCTGGGTACCAGTAATTGATACGCAGTCGGTCAGTTGGTCATCTGGTGCTAATGAGGACGGTGATGTACAGTAGCAGCACCAGGCCGTACTAGTGAGTCCAGTCCACAGTGGACAGACAAGATCTGTGGGAGGATGGGGAGAATTACGGTTAACCGGACCGTACAAAACATAACCAGTTTCAGATTTAGGACCAGTTAACCAGTTAACCGTTAACAACTCTACTACCTATAGGCTATATGTGCAGCCTAGTACAGGTTGTTCTTCTTACATATAAGTCTGCACTATGAATGCAAAAATTGTATGACAAAATGTAAAATTTCTGTCAGTTTTCTGGGCTTTTTTTTCTCTTATTGTGTAGTTTTCTGGGGTTTCTAGCTACCGGGTATTTGACCTGCATAAGTAACTCAACACTGTTTTTAATGTAGTCAGTTTTCATTTTCATTAAAACAATATCATATATTTAATTGGTTATCACCACCTTCCCATTGCTAATGCAGTAAAATGCTGTCCATTATGCTCTTGTTTTTAATAGTGTTTTTAACTGTTATCTGATTCTGTGGAGTGTGGAATACGTAAATTTTTTAAAACTTGACAATTTTTAGCGCGAGATGTAATATATACATCTCGTGCTTATGCTACAATGTCAGTGTTCATCTGTCTGTCTGTGATAGAAGTGCATTGTGGTCAGTCACGGTGCATGCTGGGAAGAGGGGAGGGGTCATCTCGCACTGTGCTAGCCACTGCTAGACCCTCTTGTTTCAAATCCGATAGTCAGTCATTTAACATATAGATAATGACTGTTCATGTGACTATTGTACATTTTAGTTATTGTTGATCTTTATCAAGAGCAGCCGCATTTGCTGGATCCTCATTTGGGTTGGTTGATTTGCTTTATTTTTTTTTCTTGAAATTAGCATTGGTAACTTGCACTAATGTTACATCTGATACTGTGATATATTAACATAATCTACTTTAGATAAGCTCTGTTTTATCCTATTGTGCTGTTCTCTGATTAGTGGCATAATGGTCCGTTTTTTGCCATTAAAGCTGTATTTTTCATATTTAGCCTTGTTCACTCTAGTATTCTGTGTTGTGAGTTGATATTTTAGACTAATTCTCTCTTTGTATCTGATGTTACTGTGTTTTTATCAAGAATGTTTCCTTGAATATATCAGTGCATTAGCCACCTGGATTTATTACTTTGCCCCTGGGAGGTGTTCGGAGTATTGCAAGAGCATGTCTGTCTGTCTGTCTGTCTGCTTGCTGTCTCAAAAGCATACCTGCTAACGCTGATGGAACACGCGACCCTGCCTTCGACCCTGCCTTTTCCAAAATCAACCATATCGTGCTGCACACCGAGTATAATTACCAGGCAACGACCGTCGGTCGACAACAATTTGCAACACATGCCGAGAGACAACGGTTATTAGCACATATTTGAACGATAATGCTTGGAGTCCACTTGGTCGATTTGTTGTCGATATATTATACAATCAAGTTTGCAAAAATAACAGCGACAAACCAATCCAATGGATCTCATGCATTATTGTATAGCAGCACTCGCGTCAACTGTCGAAGGTGCAAGAAACAGTGGTCCACCATCGACTACATTGTCGATCTCAGTTAATGGCATGCCATGGCGAATTTCTTCTAAGTTCACAGTTGCGCATGCAAAACTGTGTCACGTGAACATAAACACACGCTTTTGGGGTTGATTAGTCATCGTTTTAACAATACGATATACTTTCCCTACATACAAAATTTGACAGCTTAGCCATTCCTGAGATATAGATGGGGCCCCCAAAATTTAAAACGGGTCACTTGACTTAATCATGCCCCTTTCAGGTGATAAAAAATGCAAAAATTGGGGTGGTTTGGGGGTTAGGGGTCACCAAGGTCATCGGCAACATCACCATTAAATAGAGTGCATACAAATTCTTATTCAACTTCAGTAGAAACTATGCATCTATCTTGTACCATTTTTGAGTTAAAGCAAGTTATTCGTCTAAACTGGCTGAATTTAACTTAACCCACCTGCGTATGGTGCACCTGTAGGCGGTGATCCCGTTTGACGTTTGAATTTTGCCTCAATCTTTGGCATGGGCTATCGTGAGACTTTGTTTACGCGATTCTATGTTTAGTCATTTTGATACAATACCGGAGTGTGACAGACACACACACACACACAGACAGGCAGACAGTCAAACAAGACAAACACAGCATATAGCACGCTAGCATTCTGTCGCGCGGTAAAAACCACATGTTCAAACTTTACCACATTCTTTGTACGTGTTACCCGTGCACACTCCTGCAATACATTTTGTACTCCGATTTTGTAGATGACATGGTGTTTGCACACAATGGTTAGTCATAGGTGACACAAATGCTCAAAATGACTCATTAGGGGTGGCATGGGCCAATGTCTGTTATCTGCAGTTGCTTTGACACTAGTTACGTTGACCCTTTGATGCTGTACGTGTTTCAGAATCAATTCTCGGCCAGTTGCTGTCTATTGTTAAGGATGCAACAGTTGTAAATGAAGTTTCTCAGCTTGCATTTCAGTTACTCTACCTCATTACCAAGGTTATTACTGTTCCTTATTGACTAATAATCTGTGAGGAATGAGGATACTTTCACCATATACTAAGTTACATTAGCGCTGCTATTTTGTCATTTAAAACTAGAAATGCATGGCAAAGCCTAGTGTATAGCCTGCCCGGCATAGCAGTGTCACCACCTAGCGAGTAGTAGCGAAACACAAATGTGCTGCCCTCCTGGTGGATGTAGATGAATTAACCGGAGTCATGATTGATGCCTGCAGTACATAGTTGAGCTGCATTAACTGCAGAAGTACCGGATATAAGCTCACCAAATTTAAACGTGCCCATCAACATTTCAATCGTCCAATGCTTCTGGAAATGCCAGTGCGACGAATGGAGATCGTAGACTGATTTTTGCCCAACAACCTCACTAAGGTACACATATAAAAACGTCATCGCACCGAAGTTTACCAGATTTTTACACGATGTAGCTGCATCATCATTATTAACGCCCTTATGCAGATGGTGCTACTGCATTCCGTTTTGAAACACCAGCACAAAGACTGCAACGTTTGCAGAAAGTGCCCCAAATTAATTGGTTACCATTGCAATCTCAAAACGAACATCAGATTAATTGCCCCCACCCATTTGTCTATCAAAGCTGAATAGTTGGTCGAGATGGTCAAGCGTGTTCTGAGATAATCTGCCGGATATGCCTATTTTTGCAATATTTTCACAAAAGTACAAAAATAAGCAAACCTTTCTCTGGAGTTACTGCACCGAACCTCGCCAAAGTGGTATACGATGTAGCCACATTCAATGAGCTTCTAAGTTGCCCATTGCCATTCTGATATTTCAATCTGTTTCGGAATGGCAGCGCGACAAAGAAAATTTTTCTACAAAAAACGTCGATTTTTCGACTTCCATTCGTTGCCATAGTATCCCTTGAGCAATTGCCAGATGAATGCAAAATTTATCAAGCCTTTACATAGCTCTACCAAACCCTGAAAAGTTGGTGAAGATCTGTCCAGTATTTCCTGAGAACTCGTTGCTCTGATGTCGACCACTAAAAAATATAAAAAGATAAAGAAAAAGCATGGGCAAAATATATAGCCCTCCGGGCAAGCATGCCGGGCGGGCTAAAAAGTTATATTTGCTCTCATCGAAGGTATGGTATACTACTGAAACTTGGAGAATGTGAAGTTTTCTTTTCGGCACAAGAGGTCTGGCTGAGGGTATATATCAGATGTGTTCATATTGTATATTGTAGACAAGAGGTTATAAGGTTATAGTCCGCCTGATGCCACATGAAGTTGCAGACCTTGAGCCTGTGCTTTTGATGCTTTCAAAACAAGACCTAGATGATGTGCAGGTAATGAACCCTTTTTTATTGTGGCTTACTTCCATCTTAGTAATTTTTGTGTGTAGCAAAATGTGAATGTTTTTTGGTGTATCATTTATATTTAAAAGATCAAAAATTGTGTTTTGTTATGCTGAATGAGATGTGTTACTAGATATAATTGTCCTTGTTGGAGATACAGTCTCGATAATAGTGCTATTACTACTACTATTAACACTACAGTTGGAATTCTTGATCCAAATTTGCCTATTGACTGTACAGCTTTATGGAACTATGAGACAGGTAAGTGCAGTTTGTTGATAAACATCTTCATTGTTAGGTGAACATTTTTCAAGTCACAAACTGCCAAAGTGGCAGTTTGGGGGGGATATGTCTAAGCGATAAATTTTGTTTTTTTTATGATTACAGAGGGTACATTCTTTCATGTTACTGTATCTTTCCGTGGGCCTATATTTTATCTGTAGTTGGGAGGAAGAATCCCCAAAATAACATGAAACTTGTATAGGCATCAACAATGTAAGCACCGGTGCAGATTTTGATTATGATCACTTAATGGTTTTTGGTGTGATTGAGTTTTAGTTTTATGTTTTGCAATAGACTTTTGCAATCTTTCCTGTAACTCTGACACTGCTGTTTAAAGTTTATGTGTGTGAATTTCAGTCGTGGCAGACACGGTACATGCTGCTGCTGTGGTTGTCTATCATTATCATGATTCCATTTGACATGAGCCGACTGGATGGTGCGAGCGATGGCTCGGTAACAGACGATCGCACCACGCCAATAACCCAGCGAATTATAGAGTTTGGCAAGGTAGCATCACTAAATGTTGTCAACATCTGTGCATTGGAATTAAATGTGTAATATTTATGAGTAAGTTTTCTTTGTTTTATAGATTGTGGCGTGTTTAATGTCGTTAATATCTTGTTGTGCAGATAAATTTATGACTTAGTTTTATTTCCAATGGAGACCTGGTATATGTTGTTTGTCATGTGAGGAAAGCCAACTGACCAGATTTGCTCTGCTGCTCAAAAAAGGAAATCACATAAATGTGTTAGATAGCTGCAGTTGAACCCTTAAACAAATGTGAGCACATTACATAAAACCAAAATTCCAGGTCTAGACCTGGTCTGCCACCTGGTCTCTGACAAATTTTGTGGAGAACTTTGCTTCAAACTTGTCTCTGATACAGATTTTTAACTACATAACTTACTAGGTCTACCAACTCAAAATGGTCAAGTCAATCCTTTATCTTTTTTAGATGCATTAAGAGTGAAATTCTACAATACAACTTTAGTTTGCATGGCATTAATCAAATTTTTACAGTAAATAGCAGCTTTTAAGCTGCCATGTTGTTTATTTGATTATTAAATCATACTAACTTTTTTTGTTGACCATATACTGTCTTTTTTACTTGCGTGATTGGAACTCAGGTTTTAAACAAGATCTCAGCAAGATGTATGTAATATACTCTAGATTTAGGGATCTGTTTTATGTCAGTAACTCGCTGTCTTACATTGCATAATTTATTTATGTTGCATGATATTATTTGTGAATTAAGTTTATAACCTGTTTGTTTATTCTGGTGTTTTTTCATTCCGATGTATTGTGTAGGTTCATCTTGATGCTAAAGATAAGTCTATAGATTCTGCATCTCACATGCTGGCTAAGTTTGTTACAAGACCCGATGTTAAAAAACTGCACCTGCCGTCATTTGTCGATTGGTTGTTGATGCGGATGAAAAGTGCAGATCGTACGTCTTGTCTTGTATTGTTTAATGTAAAAGTAAAGTCCTTTCCAAGCCAGGTGGGACCAGTG
>Ga0209782_1002005_pt1 | contig 11119 bp, 8 predicted proteins | sample WorMetmaBAHAMAS1_FD_187390 | JGI IMG/M metagenome (GOLD analysis project Ga0209782, IMG submission 187390) | Marine gutless worms symbiont microbial communities from Max Planck institute for Marine Microbiology, Germany - Inanidrilus... | ecosystem: Host-associated > Annelida > Digestive system >...
ACACACAGCAGAGTCCTCTCAGTGGCTATGCCACGCCTATAGATATCCAGTGTCCAATCACGTCACGACTAGCACTACAGAGCGTCCAATCACGTCACAGAATTAGTTGAAAATTAGTTGAAAAAGTTTAACTACTTTTTAGTTTAGTTAACTATTTTCCAAAAAAATAGTTTGTAACTAAAGTTCAACTAAGTTTTCTTTAGTTAAAATTTAGTTTAAAAACTTTACTTAGTTGCCCATCACTGCTATGATGATGAAAGTGACAATGATGGATGGTATATCGATAATCAGTTCCATAATTCTGATCTGAAACAGATTTGCAACATCAACATACATTGCTTTCGGAGAATTGAGATCTTTATTAGTAACGCCAAGTCGACGGCCATTAACTGACACTTCCTGGAAGCATTTTCCCTGCTCCTCATACCAAATTATTGCTACAAATCAACAATATTAACCAACATATAAATAAAGTTTCAGCATTATATAACATTACTTAGAAAAAAACTAATATGTATTTACATGAAAGCTCAAAAATGGCAAAAACGACAAAAATTAAAATAACAATTGCTACATTATACTCATGAAACACATGTGCAGTGTTATATTATTAAATCTGGCAAATTTTATGCAAGAATAAAAATCTCCAAGTACTCTTTGTGGGTGGTCCCAACAAATCCAAGATGGCGGACTACATGATAACAGCAGTTATGACGTCACTGTACAACAACAACGATGACGGTACTGCATGGTGGCAGGTGTGGTAAAATCAACGGATGGTTCTAGCACCTCCATCTTGGAAGTCAGGGGTCTCCAAAGGGGGCCGATCAGCGGAAAAATTTGTTTAAACATGCAGTTTTTGGCATAAAATAAACATATAATCACTCAATTTTCATCCTAGATGTCCAACTATACTCAACAAAAATTTCACTTTGGGGGCCAGTGGGGGAGCCAGACCTCGGACTGGGGGCCCTATCTCCCCTAAAACTGTTCCTAGACATCAGACACAAGCAATTAGTCAAGCACGTCATGTTTGTTGCTACATACTGATCACGGCTGCATGTGTCACCTATGCTGTCAATAACAACTTGACAGACTGACTGATGACTGACTGTACGACTTCATCAGGCCCAATCAGGGGCACTGAAATTGCAGACTGGACATTGCAGCTGGACAATGATGGACTACTTTTGACTTGTGTCATCCAGCAAAATTTTGTCAAAACTGGTCAAATGAATGCTGATACATCACATTTTATCACTTTCTAAGTTACGGACATCTATCGTCTTGTATTCGTTGGTCGCAATTTTGTACCACCTACGAAGAGTACTTAGTCTTTATCACTGTGCAAGATTTGGTTGGAATCACTGCAGCAATTTTGATAATATAAAGTTTGAATATTTTGCACATTTGGCTTGAAATCGCCAAAGATGTTTTTTTTTTTTTGGGGGGGGGGAGGAGGAGCAGTATCAATGCAATCCCCCAAAAGGCACATCTTTGCACAGAAGCACATCATATGACATGTAGATCATCAAAATCAGTCCACAGTGCATGCTCAGTGAGATCTGAAAAATAAAGTAAAAAAATGTATGTTCTGAAACTAAAAATGTAAAACGCTGCATGTTCACTGAGACCACCCTAGCTGTCACAGCACCACCTTAATTTGCATGGGTGGTCAAATCACTTGACTAGTAATATATTCTAAGTTTAATCGAAATCCGTTGAGGCATTGTGGAGCCATGGGTGTCGAAAGTTGCCCTTTCCCACTACATTGGCTATTGGCATTTACAACAGCTTAGACTACTGACCACGCCGAGATGATAGTGAAATCTGTTCATAAGGAGCCAAACAGCCAAATATACACATCGACCTGAATTGGCTGGCACCTCCAACTAAAAACTGAAGCATTTTGTTCAAGCAAAGGTTTACTGTCCATATGCCTTTCCCGATAGCAACTAGCACATTGCGTTCACAAAATATGACCAAAATGTTGAATACTTGCTGCTTGTGAAAAACATTCCAATTAATTATATATCTGTTAAAGGTGAAAAAAGATTTATATATGCCATTACTACTAGGTAAGCAAAGTGCAATTATGATTAATGACCTATAGTCTATCTGTATGGTCGTAACAGTGATCACTGTAAGAGAAAACGAGTTTTAAGCCGGTACACTACAGGTGAGAAATATACATCACCAGCCGACGAAGGCATTGTTTTCCATTTTCCACTACAGACAGCCTCAACAGTAGCTCGACTGTGTACAAACTCCTCATCAATATGTGACAGTTGAACCTGTGCAACACGGTACGGTGGTGAAAGTCCTTTGACATCTGCCACCCTGTCCACCACTGCTCGCTTCATGGCTGCATGGTTATATTCCGATCTAAGTACACACACAGATGTACATAATACACACATGCATATGTTTTAACAGCTAATTATCACTGTTTCTCCATTTGTTTCAGATCTTTGAAATGAAAAAGACCAAACTTTACATATTTTAACGCTCTCCAATTCACTGACCAAATAAATGAATTAATTTAACCGCACTTGTACTAGATATGTGTGAAATGGAAAAATGATAAAGGATTGTTGATTATTAGACTATACTTGACCACTACAGTACATACAACTACTCTGTAACCACTTACCAGTAAATTATACAACAGTAAGCAGACTAATTAGCAAAGGAGTGCCTAAAAATGTACCACTAGAGTTTATTCAATGTCTTCTCACAGAAAAACTGTAATTACTTATGTGAAAAAAACAAAGCAAATGGAGAAAAGATCTCATATGAGGTCAGGTCACACTGACTAGTTAGGCTCAAACAAATCAGCACACAATGATTAGCACTTCATACAGCACACGCTTCTGTCATTCCACAATGAAATCAGCACAGTGTTGTTTGCTGCCAGCCTGCAACTGGTTTTTCAAGTTCACTTTCACTTAACAATTAACTGGCTGCATCCAGAGTTTAAAAAAAACTTTTTTTTTTCTGACCACGAACAATAACCTACACCGGTAACCTTGAGCTATGAAACTGACCAGATATTTAGGTCGAAGGTCATCCTTTAGTTCAAAGTTATTGTATGGACAAAAAATATAATACATATAGTAAACCTAGTGCTCTATCTTGACCAATTGAATGAAGTGGTCAAAACAGCTGTATCAATACATTCCATAATGTGACGTACTTACAGTATTCTGATAATGAGATGTGGAGAATACGTACCCTCCAACAACAACCGAGAAAAAGTGGATTGGAGATGACAAGAAATGAGCTAGAAGTGCTCCCTGTGCTCCGACAACATTCCACTTCAGGATCTTATCACTGCAGGACATGGACAACGTTCTTTCGCCTCTTCCAGGCTTTGTACGCAGCACACCGGTCACATGATAGTTCACGCCAGAAACGAGCGCATCCTGTTTCTGTCGTCCAGGCACACATTTCGCTCCGGTTCGGTGAACATCTAAACACTGCTTCTCGATACACTTTTCAGAGGAGAAATCTCTTTCTGCATGTCCAGAACCATTTGTCTTAATTGCTTTACATGAGTTGTCAGGGTGATCAGGCACGTCCTCTAGTGGTCGTTTACGATCCTTCGATACTGAGCTTGATCTGGTATCGTCAGGTTTGCTAGCAATTTCTCCAACATCACTATCGCAGGACGAAATGTGTCTACCCAGCTTGTAGGTCTGTGGAAATATTGACGCATCTCCACCTGCAGCATTACATGAACTGAGATAATTATACATTATAACCAGATTAACAACAACACACACACACACATCACCCACTAAGTATTCAGTCGTTCATCACACTAATAATGCTACAGCTACGATGCACATTTTCTATAGTGCTTTCGTACTGTGGTTTAACATCATGAAAAGCAGATGGTCTGCATTCTTGAAGGTTTCCTTTAAGAACTCTTAAACTACTTTTTCAAGTAATAATCTACACAATTTGCATACTCGTGAATAAGCATAAATATAGCAAATATTTTGTTAGTCATTTTAAGTCAGCAACTAAGAAGTTGATTAGAGCTAAATGTCAATGCACAGCCTGAAGGATATCCTGCATTCTGTGTTACATAGATGCACATCCAAAGCATTGGTAAGTTATCTGGTGATCAAATTATGTAACAAAATGTCAACGACGTTTGTCAAAATGGGTATGCTGGGTTGTGGTCAGTAGCATCCTCTGAGTGGATGTGATCATCAGTTACTTACAGGACATGCATTGTAACAAAGACATACACCATTTGGTAACAGAAACTTCAGCATTTGCTGGACAACGTGTGTGGAATGCTCCGCCATCATCTTTGTGACAATACATTAGCTACGGGCATTTTCAGTGACAAATGAAAACATTTCTATTTTGGAGTTAGATAGTCATGGCGCACAGTAACCTATTCTTGTGCCTTAAAAATAGCCTTACTTACTTACAACTGAAGACTGATGCTTGATATCGCTGACTGACTATAACAGATGCACTGTTAACAACGTAAGTATGCTTTCGGTAATTCTAAAGACAGTAGCCTTATTTTGGAAGACTTAGGTCCATTATAACATAATGTAGCCATTGCCAAGCTCATGTCCTAACAACTGGCTAAGTCCACTCAGTCATTTCATAACAAAAACACTTACCCAAGAATCTGATATAAGTCAAAAGTTTTGGATATCCCTGACTTCCGACAATATTTGTTGGTCACCGGAAGTTTCACACTAAGCACAATTCAGTAAGCGTACCAAATAATACCAATGCTGCCTGGATATCTTCAGTATTTTTGACCCTGCTTATCACTAAAAATCAAAAATAGAGAAAAATATCCAATTGGAGAACCATCTCAGAATCTACTCAGCTGTTCTCAGTGCAACCAACAGAAACCACTTCCCTAAATCTGACAAAAATTCGTTCACATTTTTTAGAGATATGCTATCAGACAAAATAATGGACAAATTGTAAGCATATCATGGCCTCTTTGTTAAACCATATGCACAGCAAAATTCTCACTGTAAAATCTGGAGTATAATACTTACTCATGTATAATATGCAGGCCAAATTCAAGCCCTAATTTGATGGGAAAATTAAATTTCACACGTATAACAAGCACCCGTACTTTTAGTTGTTATGGTCCCTCTGTCCTGTGATAACTGCCATGTTAAGACTGCCATGGCCATCACGATTGATGGGAATGATCACTGCAGTTTGTCTCGCGACGATTCCACCCATTGGATTCTGTCAGACTGTTATCAGTTATGGTTACCAATCTGTTATCTGAGGGAATAGCACCATCAGTAGCATGCTACATCATGCCAATATAGCCAGTAGACTTAAAATTTTGCCACAGAACTAAGTGAGTCAGAAGTAATTACCAATAAGTACAGTATATACATACTGTATATTATATATACACTAAGCACAATTTAGTAAGCGTACCAAATAATACCAATGCTGCCTGGATATCTTCAGTATTTTTGACCCTGCTTATCACTATAAATCAAAAATAGAGAAAAATATCCAATTGGAGAACCATCTAGCTAGCAAAGTGTTAAACTTACGGCAGTCTCCGGTGAACATTACAGGTAGAATTATAAGCTGAGCAGCAAAATAAGTCAATTCAAAATGTGTTAACTAAGTATGGTAGTGAGAAACATACATGGCACATGAGATGTAAAGAGATGAAAGCTGACTCCAGGGCAAAGTAAACACTTGTTGTCAGTGTCAGACTGAAAAACAGAACTGTTGCCAGAAATGAAAAATGATCGTAGTTCTCCATAGAGATACCTGACAAAATAATTAAAATAACTGATAAAACAAAAAACGTGTGTGTTGGGAACATCTGGATGTGACCAAGTGCCATCAACAATGGATGACAACCATCAGCTGCTGATCACACTTGGCATCCATCCAGAGCAACAGAGCAATGGGTGACTGGGTACGATGGCATCATATGATACTTGTTACTTTTTAGTGCGAGATGTAATATATACATCTCGCACTTATGCTATGATGCCAGTGTCCGTCTGTCTGTCCGTCTGTCTGTGATGGAAATACATTGGCACATTTTAGATAATTTAGGTTTCAAATTCCCACGATCCCACTTTACTGCGCATTGCAGCCGCCGTGCTGCTGGCGGGCTGCGGGCGCCATGCTGCTCGCCGTGCTGCTTGCGGCCGCCGTGCTGCTTGTGGGCGGATCATCTCGCACCATGCTAGCCAGTGCTAGACTCTCTTGTTAACTTTCTTTCACATGAAAGTTTGAATCTAGCAAACTGCTTACCTGTCAGAGTTAAGAGAATGCTAATATTTGACAGTATCATAAAGATAATATTGTACAAGATTATTTTATGTAAGCAAATTATTACACAAGCACAAACACATCATCAAACATTAGGCTGCAATATCATTAACATTACTAACAATGCTAACATGCAGTTCTTTCTCCCCATGTCTTTGCAGTCCTTAAAAATAAAAAGATAAGATATAGAATATTTACAGTGCACTCAAAAGCTGACAATAGTCAGCTTAATACACCGCACTGTGCCATAACTGAAAAAATAATGACAAGAAACTTAAAAACCAAAAAAAAAATCTCAGAAGTACCAGAAGCAGACAGTAAACCATGAAATCAGTCCTAAGTCTTAAGCACAATACATTAGTACAGATAATACTCAGAGTACAGTTACAGAAATAAACCTGCCGTAGGAATGACCGACGGGCAATCACTTCAGCATGGCTGTCATTAATAACACCACCTCGACTGCAGATGTGACTACTGCCAATGCACTTTGACCCAGTACCCATTGCAACAACTTTCATTTGGCTAAGGTGATTATCTATACATACCACAAATAACAAATTATATCATGATAGTTGCAGGTGCAGCCCAGAATGCAAAACGCAGGAATGCCAAATAATTAGAATGCCAAATACAGGTGACCAGGATGCCAAATTGAGTAAGTTGAATAGCAGTAGCCCGGAATGCCGAATGCTGGAATGCCAAATTGATAAGGTACAACAGCCTGATTGTCAGATGTAGATAGACTCAAGCTGGAGGCGATAAAGGCACAAACTCCATTGGTTCAAAAATCCACAACAAACTGAACTAGTTTGAGCCACAGTAAGGTGAATAAAGCATAATCGGATACACTGTTGAGTATCGCATACTACTCCCCCCTATACTATTCTGACTTTTGAGATGTCAAGTGTATCATCATCTTTAATACATTACAGATATAGCTAAAATGACATCTAGCCCAAATCTACCAAAAAATTACCTAACTTAACTACCAGTAGCAGCCAGTACATTTTTCCTATAGAAAGAAGTATGGGAACATTTGGTACAAAGGCATCAATCCTCAATGCTGAAGGTGTCAACAGCAAGTAAAAAAAAATTTCCAGAATTTCGACATATGTAATACATCTAAAGTAGTGTGAATGGGCAGCAGACTGCAGAAGAGTGGGTAAGCCTGTAGTTGTAGTGTATCAGTACCAACTAAGATCTAATGAAAGTTTTCCGTCAAACTCAATGACAGAGTTTGAACATGGGGGCTCTTGTTGACTATCTTTGGTGTATGGTTAATGGCTAACTGGTTTTACGTCAGTTCCACCAACCATGCTGAAGCCAGGCTTGTTAATATCGACATATCAAGTACCGCCGACACATTATCGCCGCTACTTTTTCAATATCGGTGGTGTTATCGCTGGTACTTTTAAAAAGAAGTATCGATAACAGTATCGCCGATACTTTTTTGGCTTGATATTTCGATACCAAGTTTCCGATACTTCGCGGCCGCACTGACTGGCAAGTTGAGGCGGGCAACGGATGTTTCGTCAGCCGCCTCCCTCCACATGGGGCCGCGCTGCACTGAAGCCATGGCCTGCACTGCTGACATTTGATGGGCGTATTAATTAATAAACACATGGTCTCAGATTACAGACTGAAAAAGTATCAGTAGCGGTAAAAGTATCGCCGATACCGATACTTTCTGCTGTAAGTATCGTATCGTCGCTATACTCAGCAGAAAGTATCGGTATCAATATCGGTGACAATATTTGCAAGTATCGTTAACAAGCCTGTCTGAAGCTGAACAGACATTCCCTACTTTGCTGCTGTTATCAGGATGCAAACTTGCTGGTCTATTTGATAATACATTGGACTGTTGTGCTTCTTACATTCATAATAAATAACTTTGCAACCCTTCCGGGGGCACAGTAGCAATGCAATAACTCTGAAAATGAAAAATCCAGATAATTTCCAGAATTCCAGAATTTAACTTTAAAAATCCGTAATATCCAGAAAATCAATAGTAGTTCAGTACAGCCGTGCATCTATAACTTCTCGTTGGAACACGACACAATAATGAATACACACACAAACGATGTACAATGACACAACCTTCCTCCGGGTGTACGGACTGTACGACTGCAGCGAGCAACGTCCATTCACAATTTTTCTGCGGTTTTCCGTTCTTTGATAGACGCGTTTTGTAATGCTCATAACACAAACATGTGATCTGACGTGCAAATCTACAACCAACGTCATCGGTACTATCTGCTATCCCTTCACACATAGTTACACAATATAACGAGTGTAATATCTACAACAGATCACAGCAATAGCAAACTTATCAAGCTCAAAAGTTCAATGTTTACTTTTCGAACAACACCGGATGTACCGCTCCGAAATCTAAAACTAGATAGCAACTCATAACTTGAATATGACGTCATTAGTCCAGCGTTGCTAGCTAGCGGTACCGGTAGTAGTTAATTTCTTGAGCAGTGAAGGAAAATGGATGACGAAGACAAATTAGACAATGTTGCCAGTCAAAAAGAAAATGATATACTGCCGAGCCCGAGCCGTGCAGAACAATCGCAACAGAAGGATGTCAGTCAGCCGAAGACGAGCGATGACGTTGTGAATGCGGGCGAAATAACTGAAGATGTGGATGCAGCTGCCGCAGCTGACGAGGGACTTGATGAAGAAAAAGACAGTGACAGTGATGATTTTGAAAATCTGTCCCATCGTATCGATCGGCCTACTGAACTGCATGCAAGTGAACAACAGAAAACTGGGATGATTTCAGGTTTTTGAACAAATTGAATTAGGCCTATTGAAATATCATCCGTGTGCTATATCCTAGTAATTATATTTTTATTTTTACATTAGATTATTGAAAAAAAACGAAATTTATAAACATTTATGTTTCGTGTATTTTCGTCTGTTTTTGTTGCCCAAAAATCATTACTTTGCTGTTGGTCTTATATATAGCCCAGTCCTAATTAAACAGTGATAGGCCTATGGCTAAACTAGTAGTCCTACTGATTTGATGTAAGCTATAATGAGGGGGCTAATATAGCCAATTGTACCACCTTCATTCTTTGCGCTGGCCTTCCACAACGAATTGGAATATCGCCACGTAAACATGTGCATCTAATTAACGGCAGCGATGATCCAGCTCCAGCTGTATAGGCTATTATGGTGTCAAATTTGGTGAACTTCTGCTCATTAACGCTGGAGATTTTTAGAGTGTGCAATTTTTGCTGTTGCCGTGAATTGGCCACAATTAGCCTACCCAATCTTCATTGTCACGGTGGCATTCTGAAACGGATTGGAGGATTCTAATGCTGATATGAGTACGTTAACAGCAGCGGTGGTGCTTATCCGAATTTGGCGAGCTTCTGATCTTTCGTCCGGCATAGGCCTAACTCCGTTGTTTACGAGGCTCAACTGTGTACAGCAAATCAAATCAAAAATCAAATATGGCTTTAATATGGGTTGGCAAACCGCAACCTAGCATAAAATTAAATAGGTTAATAAGATAAAAAATAGACATACTAGACAGACAGATTTTATATACAAATGTTAGTTGATCAGCACTCGATCGGGTTTATTTAACTGCTCTCAATAGGAGGCAGCACTGCTAGGCAATTGCGTCGATCAGTAGTCGGTTTTTGTTTTATACCAATCGAAATGCCGTTGGGGGAGGGCAGGCTCACATGGACGGTGGACCCAAAGAACCATGTGTTAGATGGGGATGCAAATGGGCGCCACCTGGCGAACACGATTGAACAATCCATGCTCGACGTTGATGCTGGCAGGCTATCGCTGTAACTACTGTATCAACTTGTTCATTTTTGTGATGCATAGGTTCATTTATGATGCAACTGGATTCATTGTACACATTGCAAAGTCGGCTTCGTAGATGTATGCAAGGATACAAATTGGAGGCATGGCTTATTTCTTTCAGTTTTCGTTATTATTGCAGAAAGCTTCATAGCGAACTATTGCGTAAGAAGCCATAGGCTTATGTCTGTATTTCACCCATTTCAGCGGTAAATTGTTCAAAGCACCCTGCAGGCATAGACCTTCCATCCCTGTCCTCTGTAAAGGATAATGGTGACGCATTTGGCTCAGTCTTTATTTAGCTCTCAACCTGCCTGCAGAACGGGCTGTACGCTTTGCTTCTGTTAATTCTCTTTCTTTATTTTATAATGGTTAAGTTGAAGACCATTTCGGGATCTACCAGACTGATTTCACCAAATTCTCAGTAATGGTAGATGACCAATCCGTCTTTCACGGTCTTTCCAGTCGTTCAAGAAACGTTGCTATGGCAACCAATTTTGGGGTTAAATCGACGAAATTAGCCTACTTTACCTTCACTCGGCTTACTAGTGTCCCAAAACTGAGCGAATACCACAAAGCCGATTTCAGGAGATCAAATGGTAATGATTCCTCTATATTGTTTAGAAATTTGGTGAGATTTGGCATAGGCCTAGTAGCCCATGGAATTTATGACGTTAAAATGTGTACAGCAGGCGTTGTGATCAATACTCGGGTTAGTTTAATTACGTTCGCTCGGTGGCGGCAATGTTAGGCACTGCCTGACGCGGCAATCAGTACTCGGGTTTGTTTCACTACTATTTACTAGGAGGCGACACTGCTAGCCTGCTAGGCGTGCGGACTATACACGTTGGGCTTTGCCATGCGTTTTTTAGCCCGCTCGGCAAACTTGCCGGAAGGGCTATCTATTTTACTTGCGTTAATTTCTTTCTTTTTTTTTAAATTGAGCAAAGCTATCTCAGGATCTACTGGACCGATTTTCACGATCTTT
>Ga0209782_1002006_pt1 | contig 11113 bp, 11 predicted proteins | sample WorMetmaBAHAMAS1_FD_187390 | JGI IMG/M metagenome (GOLD analysis project Ga0209782, IMG submission 187390) | Marine gutless worms symbiont microbial communities from Max Planck institute for Marine Microbiology, Germany - Inanidrilus... | ecosystem: Host-associated > Annelida > Digestive system...
CTATGGGAAAGTGCACGCATATGAAATGAGCATCTACTACGACATCCTCTACTACTACAGCCTCAACTACTGCATCAGCCTTGGAGTTCAGCCTAGTGGCCGGGCCAGTCAACATCCTCTGTCTGCCATAGGCCAGTCGACCAGTACCTGCTACTAGTCCAGGGCTGTGCTACTAGTCGATCGTCACCATTCTACTACTGTCGACTACTTCTGCTGCCAGTGCTGACGCCCATTGACGGTTGACGTCGTCATCACTGTGCCTACATCAGCTGCCAGCCAGTTCAACACTACTCTACATCAGCCCGACAGTTGTCAGTGGTGAGGGGCTTCTAGTTTGCTAAAAGTTTAATACTTTTCTGGGGTTCCTTCCCACTTGTTTAATTTACTACTGAACTCTTTGTGTTGTATAGGCCTAGCACAATTGAGTAGGCCTACTCGGTTGCGGTGTTGCTTTAATTTACGGTATAATTTAGCTCCAGTTGTCTTTCCTTTTTAGGTAGGACACTAGTATTGAGACTTAGCCTAACGCCATGGAACTTCGTTCACGTATATTGGCCGAGGTTGAAACTGGGGATTCAGGTCCGGGGGTCCTCAGTCCCTCATCCTTGGTGACTCAAGGCTCTGGGGAGCTAGTCCCTGTCAGTGTCATGAGTCACAGCTCTATAGCCGATGTAGCTGGGGCAAGTCCTTCACACCCAGACACAGCGGGGTTAATGGGGGCTAACCTGGGGGCCCCGATCGCTAGCTCTTCCAGATGCTCGGATCGATAGGCACCGCAGTTTACCGGGATGTACATGCGGATGTTGAAATCGAACATGATCTTGCATTGGGGCGGGTTCCGAGGCTAGGCCCACTCAGCCTCCTGATCCATGTCTGTTAAGTGACCCTAGCGCCTATTACGCCGAACAAGGCAGTTTGATCCTAAATCCTTCACTGGCGCCCAACATGGGGCGTGCCAGTTTAGGTGACACAACTGCTGACACGCACCCACTCACGGTGCTGGAGCCTATCAGTTTGGGCGACACAGCCTCTGGTGGGTTCCTACCCACGGCGTTAGGCAGGTACACTGAACCCGATGATTCGCTTGCTCAGGGGCAAGACCGGTTTTGGACCCGCACTACCGAAAGAGATAGAGGTGTTAGTTCTGGTTCTGATCTTTCGTTAGATACGTACACCGAATTAGATTCACGTTCAGTGCTTGATCGTTACTTTGCGGAAGTAGGGACTAGAAGGGACGTGCTGTCGCTAGTGCAGGTACCCAAGTTGGACCTAGTCCTTGGACCTTCAGGGCTCCGAGTCCTACCCAAGGTGGACCACGTCTTTCATCTGATCCAAGCCAGCTGCCACCACAGTTCAAGAAGCCTAGGACTCCACCACCAAGGACAGTTGTGGCTACTACTCACACGGAGATGTACTTGAGGCACACCAGCCAGGATGTAATGGTCACTTTTCCGATACCTGGTTCAAGGCGCCGTCGTGCTTCTTCATCCACGTCCACCGATTCAAGAATTCCTCCACCACCTCAGACTTCTCCTCGATCCAGTGTCCAGCAGTGGTTAGATGCTCTTGATATTCAGGCTCCTCCTCCTCCAACTGCAGCCATACCTGCCTCTCAACCTGTCTCCATGTATTCAGGTGTCACTAGTTCTTGGGTACTCGGCATCCCAGATGGCACCTCAGTGGGTACACAGTTCACGTCACAGCCAGATGTCAAGAAGGTCATGCTTTAGTACCACGTCTGCCACGGTGATTCTCTTCTAAGGTGACCGATAGCCTGGCTCACTTGGCTGAAGGGACTAGAATGGATGCTGCCCACAGGGAGGACGCCATGCGCCACGAGTCCTTGGCCCGCGAGCAGTGCCATCGCATCCAAGCCAGTGAGCGAGATAAGGAGCAGAGACAGAAAGCTTTGGAACGGGAGAGAATGTTGAGAGAGGAAGCAGCCATAAGGGAAGAGAAAGCAGCTTTGTGAGAAGAGAAGGTGCGAGCTGATGCGTTAGCTAGAGAAGAACTTCGACTGCGGTCACAGTCTGAGATTGATGAGCGTAACCTAGCACGAGATAAAGCGCAAGCAGAGATAAAAGCAAAGCATAAGCAGTTCAAAATTCAGTCATCTAATGAACTCCAGCAGATGGAGTCAATGGAAAGGTGGGAGCTAGAGTACCAGCAGGAAATGTTGCGCGAGGAAGATATTACGGCTAAAGAGATGGAGGCGCGCTTGCAGCTGGAGCAACAGTTAGCTGAAGAAAAACACAAGACACTTAGGCTGGAATACGAGGCCAAGTTTCGTAAACATGAACTTGCAGAATCTCGAAGGTTGGCCCCGATTCCAGAGCACATTAGGCTTAGAGCAAGGGGGACCCGTACGTACAGGTGTACATCAACAGTACACTTAGTGTACCTATGCCGAGCTTGGCACACTCCTATGGGTTGCTTGAATCTTTGCCAAGGGTGCCAGTGACTCCCCCTAAGTTCACTGAGTCAGTAATGACACCGCTTCCGGTTTCACCAATGTTGGGTCAGCTTAGCGTCGTTTCTGCAACACACACAGCACCGACCTTACCACCCAACTTGAGGAACGTACCTCAAGCTATGCATAACGTCATGTTGAGCGTAGTCGGTTCGAGCGTCGTGGTCCCAGGTGCTGCGGTCTCAACAGCCGCTTGCACAGCACCTAGCTATTTGGTTCCAGTGGCAACCACTCAACTACCTGTCAAGCCACCAGCTGGGACCATGCCCACACCGATCGCTACGTATCCAACTCAGACAAGCATACTTGGTAGTGTCCCACCTGTTGCGACTACGGTTAGTGTTACATCGGTGGTGACTACCGTTAGTGTCCCACCTGTCGTGACCACTGTTCAGGTTCCACCTGTTGTGACCTCTGTTAGTGTCCCACCTGTTGCGACCACTGTGCAGGCTACTTCTTCGGCTGTAACAAGTGTTACCACTGCACCTGCAGCGCCAACTGTTGTTGTAAAACAGCCCCAGCTGACGAAACCTTACACCGGTAAACTTCTTGGAAATCTTACAAAGAGTATTTCACCCATTTGGCTCTGTGTAATAGGTGGACGACCGGGGTTGAGAAGGCTCAAAATTTGTTGATAGCAATGGAAGGGGCAGCCGCTGAGATAGTTAGGGGACTGACAGCTGACAAAGACGAGGACTATGACCTGATTTGAAAAAATCTGTCACGTAGGTTTGGCCATATAGATGAACCTGAATGTGACAAAAGACGACTCGATAATAAAAAGCAGTTAGATTCCGAAACGACAGAAGTTTTTGAGCAAGGTTTCAGAACCATTTTTCGTGAGGCTTGGCCTACTGGACATCCCAAGTCCAAGGAAAAAGATGTCGATGCTTCAGCGTCGTTTCATTGATGGTCTCTTTGATCCGGCTCTCAAGCAGTTCCTTCGCCTTCATGCCAGAACTGATGACTTTGTTACCACAGTTGCCAAAGTCAGACAGTATATGGACGCACAGGAACAGGCCAAAATAACTGCCATTTCCAAGAAGCCAAATGATAGGTTTGCTGCCGTGGAGGACCCACAGCCTGATAGGATTCAACCTATACACGATGGTCGTCAGAAAGTCCACAAACAGTCTTGGACAATCAGTAGTGAATGTTGGAGAACAAGTATCAGGAAACGGAGGATCCAAGAAAGGCAAAGGTAAAGGAAATCGGGCACAGTCACCAGCTCCTAGTGATGCCTCTACCAGTATGGTCAACCGGGATAGCAGGTACAAGGAACCAGAACCAAGAGGACGTCCTAGTGAGGCTCCACCTGCCAGGTCATGGAATGATGTTCCGATACCTCCACGAGACGAAGGAGACCGAGGTAACCAGTTTCCACGTTCTTCCTCAGCGGATAGTCAGTTCAGACAGCCAGTCCAGGAATGTGACCAACTGGTACGAGGACCCAGATGAAACACAGGAATCCAACCTCGATCTGCAGATCGTCGTCCACAGGGCTCAGAGAACCGACCTCCTGGTCGAGGATGCCACATCTGTGGAGAGTTTGGTTGCCACTCAGATTTCCATCAGACTGATAGACCTCCTCCACCGAGACGAAGTCAAACACCACCACCTTCTTTGACCAGAGCCCCCATGGATGACCCATTGCCTCAGCACGTTCGATACTTGTTTATTCCATGGCGAGGTCATCAGGGTTGTTTCCGGTGTGGACGGGCCGATTGTATCGCTCGGTTGCACTATCAGGCTCCTCCACATAGGTCTCCGGAAGATCCACCGTCTACAACAACAGCTCCAACAGGTTCGTCAAACTTGTCGCGGGGGTCAAGTCAGGGCGATCAGACCCCGCTGAATCCACCTCGTCCTCGGAACGATTAGTATCCAGATCTGTCAATATGGGAACTCAAACTGTGCTCATTGCTGTCCACCGACGGACCCCAGTTGTAAACTTTCTTGAAAACTCTTAAGCTATCTTGGAACCTGCTAGCATCCCAAACTGTTATCGTTATGTTCCAGATGTGCAGTTTCTTCGGTCACCAAAGATTCCTGCTGTGTTGTTGCAAAAGCTATGGGTTACTGGGTGGGTCAACCAGTGTTCTGATAGCAGCAGATGACGCTACTGCAGAGCTGATAACATTGATCTTGTTGACGAACTGGTGCTGGACAAAAATGGCCAAGCAAAAAATAATACTTGTACACTCTACTTAATACTACGGCCTTTCTGTTTACAAAAAATTATCAAAATTGGTTGATAAGTGTCCAAGATATAGCAAGTATAGATAGCATGACTGAAAAGACCCAATTTTCGGGGTTTATGTTTCCCCAGGTAGTGGAGAGACATTAGTTAGAAGAGGTGGAATAGCAAATCACCATTCGATAGCGAACTCACTCAGCAATATCTGTGCCAAAAATTAGCAAAATCGGTTGATGTGCATTCAAGTTATAGTGTGCAAAGTTTTCAGGCTGCCGGACAAACAGGGTCATGGCTGTTGTTCCGGTGACCGAAGGAATATCACCTGCCGCCGTTTCAGTTATATATCCGGCTGCCTTAATAATAGCCAATTAGTTATTTATCCGGTAACCGGACAATATCACCTGCCTTTTGTCACACTAGCAGCCCACATTTTACCCATGACCTCGTTTCAACACAGCATACAGATACGGACCAGTTTTCCCAGTTGTCAAGTAGTCGGACGACAAAGTGGTCTTGGCAAACAACACGGTGTCTGAAGGCATCCACAAACGTCCTTTGAAATCAGCATATTCGCAGCATATTGCTATGATCCATGCCTTCCTCAAAGTGGGGTCTGCGAGAAATTAGTGCCCACCTCTCTTGTGGCAGCCCGTACGACGCAACACGATGACGGCATTGATCAGATAACTAACGAGCAATAATAATCAAATTTATTTTATTCTTATTACACAAACTTCAGCACTGTGCAACTGTAAACAGTCAACACTGCCATGCCCACAACCACAGGACCGGCAGCTGGTTCTAGTCACCATGTTTAATCGCAGTTTATTCTGTCGATATTGGCAGAATAACATCTGGGGACTTATTCAGAGAATAAACTGGGATTTGACGTTGATAAAACGCATCTGATGGCTAATCTCTGAATAACTTGATAATCCGAGAATAACCCGAGTTGATAAAACCGGGCATTAATGTGCCCCAGCATAAAAGAATGACACAGCGTTAGAGATATATGATTAAAATGCCGATTTACTGCAATCATTTACCGTTAACCAAATATAGAATACTATTATCCAAAACGCTCGGACGTAGTAAAAGAACTACCTAGTGCCAGGGCAGATCGCTCTAGAACAGTCTAATAAAATAAAAACGCAGCCAATGTTTCCCACTTTTCCGGGTATGATGTCATTACTGGCAAAAGTAAACAAATAATCGGGTGTGCACTTTTCACATGCTTTTTCGGTAATTTTAGGTTTTTTTGGAAATTCCTAAATATTCAGATATGTTTTATTATATAAAAGGAAAATGACCAGCTGTTTACTTTAAAAACCGAAAAAAATTGTTGCATATCATCTTTAAGGGCAGCCTCTCACCTGAAATGTCTTGTAGCGGAAAGCAGCTGGATGACGTAGCCAGTAAAAAAATCCATGGCTGACATCAGCCGTGAATACCTGAGACTCTGAAGGCTGTTACTGCTCGTCAGCAATGATGGCAGATTACAGACTGCGCGCTGCATCCCAGTGGATTGCTGGAGGCGGGGAACACGCAAAAATCAGCCAAAGGATGGTGCAACTAATTCCTCTGTCACAAGCTTGCTGCGACAGGAGAGTTTCTAAATATTACTTTGATAAGCATTTCACTGTTCAGATCCTACTGAGGGAGCACTGGCTAACACAACAGATCATTCTATCTGATGAAATCGTCTGTTTTATGGACGATCCCGTCGAGGACCTATTGGGCCCTCAGGGGCTGCGGTATATATACCCAGGACGATGATAAAGGGTACATATTCCCCCTGGGTTCAGTCAGCACAGTATTTCAGACAGAGATCTTTGCGATACTGTCCTGTGCTACTCTGCCAAGGTTGCAGGAGGAAAATGGAGCGTCCGTGACTATCTGTTCTGATAGTAAGGCTGCACTGAATGTATTGGCAGCCGCGAAGGTGACATCAAACCTGGTGGCCGAAGTAATAGAGGCTGTTAACAAAGTCTCGATTTGCAACAGTGTCAGACACTATGGAGTTCCTCGCAGTGAGATAGTGGATGGCCTAGTGAAACAGGCGGCCAGCACTTCGTTTATCAGTCCTCAGCCGGAATTTGGTATTAAGATGTTCTTAATAGCAGGGCATATGCTGAAGCCTGGGTGACAGCCCTCATTGAGCACATGAGTGCTCCATGAGGGCTACCACCCTGGCTTGGGCACATGGCAAGCAACGCTGATTGTGGTCAGAAAACTCCACATGTAGACAGGCCAAGATGTTCTTAAAGGGGACTGATTTGGCAGTGACGAGGTATGCACTGTCCCCTGGGCGGTGAGACATGCATTGTCTTGTCGGCTTAATAACAGGGCATGTGGCTCTGAACAGACACCTGAAGTTAGTAGGCATAAAAGACAGTCCACTTTGTCCACTCGGTAGTGAGGAAGAGGAGACGGTGCTGTACTTTTTGGATCAGTGTCCAGCTCTTGTTACAATAAGGCAACGTGTCCTAGCGATGCACTCTTTTACAGCTCTTAAACTGGGTAAGGTTAGATTTTCAAAGCTAATCAGATTGCACACTCCTCCGGGAGGTTTACTACACCTTAATGGTGCTTTGGGGATGCACACTGGGCCCAATCAGGGCCTCGTGCTGGACAAAGTCTGCCCCAAAGAAAAGAAAGAAGAAAAAAAGACCTCCAAATACTCTTTGTGGGTCATCCAGAAATGCGCTTCACAAATCCACGATGGCGGACGGCTGCCATCTTGAAGAAAATTGATAAATCACTATATCTCAGCAACCATTTGACTGATGACGATCTAGATGCCTATGTCGTGTTTCTGTGCAAGCATGTGCTTTTTGGGTGTCACGTTGTTATTGCAACTTATTTTTCAACTTCTATCTTTATATTTTCCTTCCTTCCTCCCCGCGTGTTCCTTTCTTTTCTTCTTTTCTCTATCCTTTCCTTCCCATGCCCTTCCATTATCCTTCTCTTCCCACTCTGCCTTACCCTTTTTCTCCTTCTGCTCCCCATCCCTCCTCTTCCTAGCCCTCCCTCTTTCATTCCTTCCACGTCCACCCATTCCTCTTGCCTTTCTCTCCCTTCCCCTTTGTTGCCCTCTCCTTTCTTTTCTTCCCTTTTCTTTCTATGAAAGGTGGTATGGGTGGATATGGGCATGTTGTTGGCATTGCAGTGGCTTGGCAATGCTTAGTTTTTAGTTGTCAGTTTTGGAAAACATTCGTTAAAATTATGTACATGTGCTCCATTCTTGTTCAGAAGTAACATAAATTAAACCAAATCCAGCAAAATTCAAATTCAGCAGACAATTTAATACACCATGTCGTAAAAAAAAAACAACATCCATCCACTCAACTGTTACATAACAAGTGGCAGAACAGCACAATCAGCGAAAATTTTCTACATAATTGTTCTTACTTGATTATGTAAAAAGTAAACCATTGTTCACAACTGCACATGTAACAATTTGTCTGATAAAATAATGAAATTCTTGTTATGCATCACCTAGCAATTAATAATACAAAAGCAAAATTTCCGCTTCTAATACTCACCACAAAGTAAACCTTCTTCTCGAATCAGTCTTCGTGCCATCTGGAAAGAAGGCTTGTCGGCAGATTTGTACCATTTTTCAACATACTAAAACATTTAAAAAAATTAATTTATCAGCAGTTTTTAAAGTAGTCAATGCCAAACTTGCAAGTCACAATGGTGCTGATGAATAGACCTCAATAGACAATAGATCAATAGACAACAGACTTGTGACCTTGGAGTTATCATTGATAAAAAGCTAAATTTTAACAGTCACGTTTCAGCTGTTGCTCATAAAGCTAAGCTCATCTTCGAGCCTCCTTAATATTAAGAACTTTTAAAACCAGAGATCCCGTTGTTTTAACACAAGCATTGTAACTTATGTTCGGCCACTTTTGGAGTATTGTACGTCTGTCTGGTCACCATATACTGTAAGCAATATAAATAAAATTGAATCTTGCCAGCGTTGGTTCACTAAGCGTATTTAAAAAAGGTATGTCTGATATGCAATATTCTGAGTGACTTGCATGTCTAAATCTGGAGTCTCTGCAGACCAGATGGCTTAAATTTGAATTGAAAATGTGTTACAAGATAATTCATAATGAAACAGCCATACTCAATGACGATTTGTTTGTGTTTTCGAAGCTTACACATAATTACAAACTATTTAAGAGCTGTTCCCGGGTCAACACACGCAAGTATTTCTTTTTGAATCGTGTTGTTGAAATCTGGAATGCTTTGCCTAGACAGTGGTAGCGGCTTCTAATTTCAATGTTTTTAAGCGAATGCTTGATTGTGCAGACTGAACAAAATTTTGTCTTTAGTAATTTTCTAGTTCTCTAGTTTTTTGTGTTTATTTTATTGTATGTTTTTATGTGTCTATATAGACAACATAAAAACATACATGCAATAGTATTAGGGCAAGTGTTAGTGGTCTTCGAGACCCTTCTTGTCCTGTGGTTTCTTTTAACCATTAAATCTTCATTCATTCATTCAATAGTATACGACACACAGCTGCAACCAGCACACTAGTGCTGGAGAAGGTGGCACTTGAACCTATATTACAAAGATCAGACAGATTGATTTTCTGTCTGTGTCACGAGCGCGAAGTGCGATACACAGGCACCAAGCGCGATTGTGGCTCGTGAATATAACAGCAGTTCTGGCAGTTGAAGAGATGAAGGTAGTCAGTTCCAAGCTGCGTTGGCCAGCATGTCCTGTTCCATGGCATCAGAACAGCCCCAGACACCACAGGGCATCACTGTCAATGACTGGCTGCAGATGCAGCTGGTACACACACAGATCGGCTAAGTAATATAATGTTGCCACACTAGCACCACCATCTTGACGGTCACTCACTGCCAGCTATGACCAGCCAAAAATATATGTGCAATAAGTCTGGAACACCTCTCAGACTGGCAACCCACGTTCAGTTATGAAATTTTCTGGATATGATATGCCAATTCAGAATGATAGCAAATTTAAGTTTTAGCTGGTTTGGCATGAAAATGTCTGTTCATGCCCTCTTTTGGAGGTTATAAGACATTTGGCCCCCTAAATGAGGAGCAATGTCAACGAGACCCCACAAGGCATGACATAAGGACTGACTCGATATGTAATAGTATTCTGCATGTGCTTTAAAAACAAAAACTCAAGATGCCAGCTGCTGCCATATTGAATTCAGAAATGCAAAAGTAGTAATGCACATGAAAAATCATATGAAATAATGTGCTACACCATGTTCCCTATGCCTACATACTAAATTTCATTCAAATGCCTCTCAATAATCTAGATGACTTTCACCAACATATAACTTTTGGTGGCTTATGGCAACATATATTTTCAGAAAGGAAAAGCTCAGTGAATCACAAAAAGCATGCTTGCAATATACTTTGTATAAACACTTTTTATTAGTGTCAGCAGTTGACACTACAGCCTAGCAAATATCTCAAAACCGGCTTTAAAAATAACTTAGAAAAACCGGAATTTTAGGGAGTGGCAACAATGCCAAGCACTATTTGTAACCTATGGCTTTCATGCAGTGTCCAATTGATATTTTTGTTGACCCATAAATAAAGTCATATCCAAAAAATTTGACAAAAGAAGGTTAAAATAGGCAAATTTGAGCCAAATGGAGAAAGAATAAGTGAGTACATTTCACAGCAGAAGATCAGTTCTGGACAAAATTTGGTGATTGAAATTAGTGATCTAATATGGGTCACCAACAATGTCAATGCCGATGTCAACTGTGAATTTATATAATGCATAGTCACAAAGCCTCTCATGAATTCGATCATGCAGAGTCTCTGATAACAAGCTACAGGCCATGGGCCAACCACAAAAAGGCACACCGACCAAACATGAATCGATGATGATGCAGTATGAACAGTCAGTGGTACAGTGGTAGGTGCCAACAAGAAATGTCAGAAATCGGTGTAAAGCACTCTCTCTGGACTACAAACATTGATACACAGTTCCACAGAGATTGTACTGTACTTGCTGATAGTGTATGGTTACTGTCGACTGACTGTGGTGACTGCATTCTCATCAATTGTCACCAATTGTGTTGAAGCAGCTACATCCTGGATGAGATGCAACAGGCTTCAGCCAAATCCAGATAAGACTTAAGTTCCTTTGATGTGTGACCACCTGACAACAGCATCGACTACCAACGTCGCCACTCCAGATTGACAACTGCTTTGTCATTCCAGTCCAGTCTGCTCGTGACTTCGAAAATATATGCACCTGCAACTTCATCATTTTAACTGGCCGACACATAACGCGTTAAAAACTGTATAATAATAATAATAATAATAATAAGTATGCCAAGTCTCTACCGGTTTTGCTGGTTGTCGTATGCCAACACTACTTCACTGCAGTTCAGAAAGAGCACAGTCTGGTCTGTAGAAGGAGCACAGCAAGGT
>Ga0209782_1002007_pt1 | contig 11112 bp, 9 predicted proteins | sample WorMetmaBAHAMAS1_FD_187390 | JGI IMG/M metagenome (GOLD analysis project Ga0209782, IMG submission 187390) | Marine gutless worms symbiont microbial communities from Max Planck institute for Marine Microbiology, Germany - Inanidrilus... | ecosystem: Host-associated > Annelida > Digestive system >...
AAGGCCCAGACTCATCATCGTGCTAAATGTCGTCAAAATTGGTCATTTTGTTACGGAGATAATGCAATTTTTCGAATTTTCAAGATGGCCGCCGCCGCCATCTTGTATTGTCCAATTCGCAAAATTTTATTGGCTGACGGTGTCTTGAGGTCCAAAACACATCAGAGTACCAAATTTTGTCAAAATTGATCGTTCCGTTTTGGAGATATTGCAATTTTTCAAATTTTAAAATGGCCGCCGGCGCCATCTTGGATTTTTTAAATCGCGAAATTTTATTGGCATTTGGGGCAGAGACGTCGAGACGCATCAGCTTGATAAATTTCGTCAAAATCGGTCAGTCGGTTGCAAAGATATTATGATTTTTCGATTTTTCAAGATTTGGCCGTCCGCCATCTTGGATTTGATTGGGGCATATTTAGACCATCCGCAGTGAGTACTTGGGGATCTCTATCACTCTGCAAAATTTGGTTGTGATCGATGCAGTATTTTTTATAATATGAACATTTTAATATTTGGCACGTTTGGCTGGAAAATGCGTATTCACGACCCCAAAGTTGGGATTTTTGGCAATTTGATCCCCTAAATGGGCTACAGTATCAATCAAAGCTAAAAAAGGCACACCCTTGCATGAGTCCACGTCATTTGAGCCATTAAGTATGCAAATGTGGTGAGCAGTCTGACCTGTAGGTGAGTTGCTTAAAAAGGGGTATAAATAAAAAACGAAATAGTTAGTATTTCACCTATTTGCCCAGAAGCCCCCATGGAGGGATTTCCACCAAATTTTGCACAGCTATAGAAGTCGTGGACGTAATCACCTGTGACAAGTTGTTTAGCGATAAATTTAGGGATGTCGATTCTGTGAGGGTCAAAAATGACGGGTTCCCATTAACTAAGCCGATGGCTGTTAACACAGGGCTGCGCAACTGCGTGCCTGTGATAGAAATCATGAAGGTTAAAATATTACAACCCTGTGAATTGTATAAGAGGTGTTGATTGATCATGTACGAAGTAAATCATGGATACACAGAACTGCTTTATGCAGCTTACAGAGAACAGCATGTCTAGTCATCGCCACAAAGTGCCTCTTATTCACAGTGATGCTATATAGATTTGATTTTGATTGATTGATTGATTGATTGACACCTGTCACTGAGGTATACAACAAGCAGTGACTTTGTTTTGCCACAGGCATAACACAAGATTTGAGACATAGGCCTGCTGTTTACGTTGCAGCTGCACTTTGTTGGAATAGCAACATACTTGGACTAATGCAGCTTATAGCAGCTTTCACATATGTAAAAATTTAATAGAGATGAAAGGCTTAAGCCTAGTTTAATGTTCACTTTGTCCATCTGTGAACTGTAGGGGTTGCAGTATAAATGTGTGTTGTTGCACTTTTGTGTTGAAACATTGAAAGAGTTAATTGCTTGAGGTGATGTGGACACAACCAGAGATTTTCAAATTTTATAAATTTGGCATGCAAAATTGTCAGCAGGTCAATAGCATCTTAAAATTTTCTACTAACTGCTAATAAAAAGACTTACTGCAGCCTCGCAAGGTGCAAGCCAACATGATGTAGTATTATATTGTTGGTTGTTATTTTCAGACATCAGTGCCAATTGTTGCACATAACCTGACAGTGCACACAGCTTCGGTGTTTGTCGGAGGTGGAGAGATGCTGAACGGTAAAGAGAGTCCTAGTGGAAGCAGTCACACCAGTTCAGTGGGCAGTGGATCTGGCCCATATCATGTACGAGTATGCACTGTGTTGTGTCATGATATTTGTGTACTGCACACTGCTCAGTCACAACAATGTCAGTATTTCAGTTGAAGTTCACTACACTGTGTAGTAGTGTGAACTGATAGTTAGTCACCTGTAAAACATCATCAGGAATTTACTGATTGTCAAACTTCTAATTTCCATTCATACAGCCAACTTTTCTGGAGCTGCACGAGTTTTTCTTGGTTCCTAGAGAGTTTGCAGTTTGGCATAGTGGAAACGTTGTCGGTCGCATCAACAGAGTTACTCTACGTCGAGCCCAGTTAGTAGTGCAATGGGCGACCATCTCCAGCTGTGCAAACCATGTAGCTATATAACCATCCACCCAGGTGAACTCAGCTTGGTTATCCCTCTGTGAGTAGGTGCATTGAGTTGGTTTCAGCCACCGCTAGGCAGGAAATGGCAAGTTCCACGTAACAGTAGGTTTTGTGATAAGTAATGCTGGCATATACTGATCTAGTTGGTTAAAGGCACGGCTGTTAATTTGACGTCAGTCATATACTGGCTTAGTTTGATCTAGCAGCCGTCACTGCTCAAAGCATCATAAAGGGGTGAGCTCCCACACAGTGGCTTTTATCAGTTGTGCAGATTTCTTCTTTTTTCTCTCTCGTGTCTCACAGTAAATCCATTGAGGTTTTCTTGAGCTGGACTTTTTACAGGTGATATGCTTTTTCCATTGTTTTGTCTTAATAAAACATTTTAGCTAGCAGAACTTTATTTGCATTGTTATCATATATTTAGTTTTTTTTACTATTTCGTACCTGTTTTGTTTTGAAGCACTCAAAGGGTCATCCCCTCTGTGAAATGCTGTTCTTTCTATAAACTTCTTCTGTTGGGTCCCTACCTGGCTAGCAGTTAGCACGGAATTCATTGAATAAAACATAACATTATTTGAGTAGAGGAATACAAACTTACATTACTAGAGCTATCAGGTGGTCTAAGCTACACAGTTTCATATCTAACATCATCATCATCATCCATTTATTTGCCAATAAGTGACAGAAATTTAACATAAAGTAAAGTACGGCAGGTCACCAAAGAAACATAAGTTCACTAATGTGGTGGCATAATGCTATAATTGTAGCATATTTAATATTTCTATTATACAAAAAACACAAATACAAAAGGGGGATGGTTACCAGGGAGAAATATCGTAATTAAATTTAAACTAAATAACAAGATTTGTATTAAAATAGATAATATCCAAATGCATGTTAATATTGTGTTTGTTAGTATTGCTATAAGAATATCGGATAATTCCACTGGTGAGCATAATTAGGGACAGACATTATACGATATAAATGTTTTAAAGTTGTTTAAACAAATACAATTATGTTGACTGTTTAAATTTGTTAATAGATTCAATATCTTTAATAGACTGAGGTAAATCATTCCACAATGAAACTGCCTTATATTTTATAGATCTTAGGCCATAGGTCGTATTTACACAATGCAGGTGGAGTTTTGCTTTATTCCTAGTGTAATAACTGTAGATACTCTTGTTATCTTGAAAGTAATTATGGAAAACAGTCGGGAGTAGGCCTAGGTGCCTGTGATGAATAAATTTGTGAACTAAAAGTAATAATTGCTGAATTGAAGTTGAGGGATTGGAAGAGTATTGTATTCAATATAAAGATCTTTAACTAAAACATGTTACTGCAACCACTTCTGAAGAACAGAAAAGGCCTTGTTTTGTGTGTGTGATGTGATGTGTTGCAAGCAGATGGCGTGCCATGCGTGCAATGGTGGGATACAGCAGCAGCATCGACTTTCTGGACAGAGCTGTGAATCGGGCGTGTCATCATCGTCACGGCAGAGCTATCACAGTAGTGTTTCTACTGGCTCATCAAGCAGCCATGGCAGCCTCGACCACCTCGAAGAGAGTGGATACTCCAGTACCATCAATGTGCACGAACTCTTGCGACAAGGACACTCGGTAAGATATTGTCATATGTTATCTCTATGACTCAGCATAAAACTATTTCTAGTTATTTCCACAGATGCTTTACATGATCCACAGTGTCCATGTTTCCAGATGAACCTGGTTTAGCTATCTCCCTCAGTTTTGTTTTTCCACTGGTTACACAGCAGACCATTTAGGAGAGAAGTTTTTTTTGTGAACCAGATGCCCTACTTTCACCTACATATCGATGTCAAAGCACTGTAGGAAAGCATTACTTGTGATCATGGAAAATGCCAACTGGCCTTATAGTCCTGAGGAAAGGAATATCATGCTGGCTTTAAATCCGCTACTCTCAGGTTTCAACTACAAATACACATAGCTTATTTTAAAGACTGTTTTGAACATCTGATATTGTAGACGGTGCATGTATTTTCAGTTGAAGGTATGGAGATTATGGAAGCAGCATCACTGTCACATCTTCATGCTAAGTCGAATGTGCTTGTTGCAATCAGAAATAGCAGGCACTGCAGGCAGTAGAACTTTGCTCCTGAAATGAGATGCCAGCTAACACACATTGCCCTGTACAGTGGCCATAAAATGGCTGCATTTGTATGCTTGCATTTTCAGTTATGTTTTATGTAACTGCTTGCAAAAAATTTGTTACACAACATTTCAGCAAGTACTTTTGCTCATATTCTCGTGGCTTCCCAAGGTAAACATTACGTTGAATGAATATTCATGAGTGGTTTGGTTCTGGCATGGTTACATGGTCAAAGCAAGGTACAGATTTGCATATGATTCAGGAGATGCCACTGCCACCCACTGTTTCTTGCTTTAGTAATATCCAGATTGGTTTTATCTTTTTGCTACAGGCTCACCAGCACCAGGGTAGTCCCGGATAAAGGACCAATAAATGGGTGTTGTTGTTCTGGAATTATTTGAATATTCATTAGAGGTAGTGAATGCTGCATGCAGGATGAAGAAGTGCTACATACATGGTTGATTGGACTTCGACTGGATGACTACTATCAGATGTTTGTCACGGCTGGCTATGATATGCCGACCATATCACGCATGACCCCAGAGGTCCGAATGAAGTTTTGACTTCTATTACAAGCACCATATGATACTCTGTTATGGCTGGCCAAGTAATGATAGTTCTTAGTCGTTTATTTTTTCTGAGTTTCTGCATGTTTTAACTGGATCCTATGGATTCTGAACGAAAACCTTTTGAAATATTTGGAAAACATCTTTACATATCACACTGGTAAGCGGACCAAAAGTGACTGATGCCAACGAGGGAAAATCATCAACTGGCCTTGCATTTTTCCTGATCTGCCAGATGAAATATAAAAGAAGTGACTTTGTACCTTTATATTGATGCCATTTTCAGAGTCACTATGACAGTTGTAAATAAATTTGACACTTCAAATAAACTAATCAGCAGAGCTTACATGCTGCTTTTGTTTACTTTGCTAAATACAAAACTGCTAAAGAAAATTTTGTTTGTTGTTAATCTGATGCTTGTTGTAGTTGTTGTTGTTGCTAATTAATGATGTATTTGCGATGTACCTTTCGATATCCTACTCCGGGGTCAACTACTATCGACTGGTCTGTTGAAGTGAACTTTTGCAAATAAATTAAATGCAGTGGATGATTTTAGCTGAGGCATCATTCTAACATGATAGGCTGGCATTGCTGTCCAGTGGCTATCTAGGAAGATTATACAGTCTGGAGAGATGTAACCTTAACCATTGTAGCCCTTAACTTTTTATGTTCTGGTTCAGCAGAAACTGAGATTGGCAGCAGCAACATTTTAAACAATTGGGCTAAGGAGGTCTTATTATGTCACTGTGTAAACTCTAGTTATATGTCACACATACATTTTCATTCAAGGTTCCCGTTACCCAGTGTCTTCAACAATGTGTGTATGTTTGCATGCTGTCAGGATTTGACAGCGATTGGTATTACAAAGCCGTCAGCTCGAAAGAAACTAAAATCAGAGATTGGCAAACTGATGATTCATGATGGTATTCCAGACTTCAAACCGGTGAGTGTTGCATTTTGATGCATTTAGTATAATTTTTCAGCAGCAGGACACATGTGACTAATAAAAGGTTACATCTGAAGTTATCGATATTTACACTTCTTATGGCTGGAGTGTGTGGTGGTGACTGGATGTTTATGACACGTGAAAATGTGTCATTTTGCAGTTTTGAAACATTTGCCTTTTATTTATGTATATAAATAATGACACTATTATGATCTCATAATTTATACCTTATTTGCATAGTTGATAAAGCACAAATTGACATTAAAAATATCCACAGGAGTGATATTGTACCAGTAAGTGCTTTTTAGCATTTTTATTGTGATCAATTGTCTGAATTATTTGCAGAGTTCAGTTTCCGACTGGTTGGATCTGCTGCGTCTGTCCGAACACAATGCTCTGCTGGAGCATCAGGGTTATACACACATCGACTCTATTACAGACATCACGTGGGAAGATCTTGAAGATATTGGCATTACAAAGCTTGGTAAAAACTTTGAACAATCTTTATACCGAAATTTTGCAATCCTGGTATTTTCGTAAGCAATAACATTTCTAGTTGCCCAAGGATTATGAGAGAGCAATCGTTGTGCATTTGTTAAGGTAGTGTATTGTAATTGAGGCAACCTGATCGGTCTCCCTGTGAGAGCTGTGCATGATGCTAGGTGATACTACTGTTGCTTGAGTAGTTAGTTATTCATTTGTTAAGTCCTTAAATTGATGTGCACTCCGTTAAAACTGAAAAGATGTTTTAATAAAGTTCCGTTTGTCTTACGCTTTCCGACAAAGAGATGATGCAAGACTGACATTTTGAGCATGAGGGTAATTTGTTGTTGAATGAGAGTCTGACGCATTGTTTGCCACTGTAAGCAATTTATTTGATGACAGTCAAGTATTGCTACAGTTAAGGATTGTTACAGCTTTCTGTTGTTAACTGGCACTATTTGATATTTTATTTGACATGTATTTGTTGATGACTCTGTAACGACTAATTGTCATGAGCTAGATCTACCATTGTTCGTTGAATAGGAACACTTTGTTTGCTGACATGCATTTTCAGTGTGTAGGCCTGACATTTGGAACAGTTTACCACCTATACTGGGACTAATTAATTCCAACACTACCATTAGATAATCACTTGAGCTTTATCATTTAAAGCTACTTTTAGCATATGATTTTAGCATATGATTGTAACTTTATTCCATTGTAATACATAGTAGATCTGATTTATTGTGTCATAGGTCACCAGAAGAAGATAATGTTGGCTATTGATCGCTTGAAACGCATTAACACCAGCCTGCAACGTCTGTCTGGCAACAAACGATCAACTGTAGACTCACCTTGTGTCTGGCATGTGTCCAGGGTTCAGGCTGATGATAACTGTCTGACATTCACACCGATGTCATCAAATAGCGTCCAGCATGCTTCGTTAGTTGTACGCTACAATGACTCAGTGCCTGCTGTTCATGCGCCACAAGTATCTGCATATGATAATGTGACCCCACGGTGTTCTGGAGGCAGTCTTACCACTTTCATGCCACCTCCTCTGGCTGTTTGCACCACTGAAGGGTTGTATCAGCCGAGCTTAAATTGTGTGCCTGAAATGTCTGCAGCTAGTGTTGTCAATCGTGAAGAATTGCCTCATCAGTCCAGTCACTGCGTAGATCCTGTTTGGTCACGTATGTCGTCCGTGGTTGTCGGTAGCCGTGGTCAGGAGTCAGATAGTGATGTTACCCTGACAAATGAACCCAGATTATTACAGTCTCGTCCGGTGGACGAATTTAACCAAGGCAGCATTATAATTCGACCGGCAGCTTACGTTGTGCCATCACCAAAGCCGGTTGCACTGGTAGCCGCTAAGCTGAAGCCCTTACAGAATGGCAGCGATCTAACAGCCGACACGTTGCACTCTGCACGGTCACTTAGTGTCTCGGAAACAACAAGAAACCCAGGGACCAATTTTTCATACGGTATCTTGCCATGGAGATTTTCTGAGAAGCGAAAGTTGGCTGCTGATAATCGTGAGGAACTGTGCAATTTGAGTTACACTGACACAACGTATGAAAATGTGGAGTGTCCCAATAGGTCACCCACTTCAGTTCTTTGTCTCAAGCAGTCAAAAGAATGTATTGAGACTATTGCAAATAGTAACTGCCCGGTCTTAAAGAAAGAGCCACCATTTCCACCAAATCGGACACATTCATTCAAGACAGACTTACTGCCCATTACGAATATGCGTGCTTCCTCAGGTGTACCATTTCCAAATGGTATTCCACACACATTGCTGTCATCATCTTGTTCAGATGGCAAAGTGTTCAAAGTATCAACTGCTGTTCACACAGACATATTTGATTGTGCAGGAAACATACTGAACGAAGTCATTGAGCGGTTAGAGCATGGCAATAGTTCATCAACAGTTTGTCGAAATACCAGGCCTCAACTTGGTGACTGGCAAGACTGTCAGTCATCGACGGACAGCAGCAGTGGTAATGAGGATTTCGACTCTGGGCTCGAGAGTCGGCGATCTGAGTCAAACACGAGCCTTGACGGCTGTGGCCCACACAGCTCGGCAGATATGCACACTCTGCCATTTGCAAACGAAAATGTTGGAACAATAAAACAACGTGGCAGTTCGTCGTCAAAGCCATCCATAGTGACATCTGACAGTGGTACCATGGAGCCCAACTCCACTGTTTTTACATCAACAACCAGCAGTTGTTCTGCTTCATTGGTTTCAGTCACTGCAGCTGCTGTATCGTAAGTATTAAACTTTTGATAGAGTATTTTATATTTTAGTTAACCAGTTTAGTCGTCCAGGAAGATCAGACAGTCAGTTGTGTGTGTGTCTGTGTGTATGAGCAGCAACTTTTGAACAATATCTTAAAAAGCACTTGAACTAAAGAATGCCGTCACTGAAGGGTGTTATTTCATGGTACTGAATCTGCAATCTCTGATATGCCATCAAGTAGTTATTTACACTTATATTTATGCTGTACACACTGTGATTATATTTCGACATTTTTATGCGCATGTCTAATGCGCTTATGCACCATTAATCAGCTGCTTAGTAATAACCACAGTCTGGTTTATAGACCAGTAAGGAAATTTGCAATCACAACATCAACAGTTATGATTTTGATTATTTGTTATCGTTTTGGGAAATGCTATGAATTGCTGTGATTCTTGTCACTTTTAGCCCAATACAGAAATATTTTTAGTTATGAACTAAGCTGAAAAATAAGTATTCTGGTATATTAATATTGAAAATTGCTAACTATTATTTTCTTACATGTCTAAGAAGAAATAACACTATAAACATTGAATAAAAAACACTGAATGACTGTGACACTATGGGCAACGTTCATGGCTGACAGTGATATAAAGAAGGCTTCATATTAGATTGTCTGATGTAAGATAAAACCTTTTAGCCCATAACCGGCAAATCTGTACATGAAGAAATCAGTACCGGGATTACACTGCTTTGAGATTTTTCTATAACTATGATGCCCATAATTCTTTACCGTGATTTTTATTGACCTTGATTGAATACATTACAGATGCATCCACGGATAAACAGAGCCAATAACTATCTCGCTAACTTATGAGATACACTACCAGTTTTTGTGATCATTGCCATGTCTGCAGTACAGTGGAAAATGGCAATGACGTTTTGTCCATTTTTAGTGTCATTTGGCATCAACCTTTGTTGATGTTTGTAGCCTGTAGCACAAATGCATGTCAAAGCTTGTGATCTTATGTCTTAACTGTTGCTGTCATTATGCTATTTTGCACTTCTTTTCCGTGTAAGATATTGGTGGTCATATTAATGTTGATTGACTGTGATGATATGAGATAATTGCTGTAGACATTGGGTATTTGTTGATGCCGGCAGTTGATGGTTGTATGTTGTAGAAATGCAGAGTCAGAAGCACTGTTCACCGACATTGATGGCATGTTGCTCGGTCTGACCGTGGAGCTTGATCAGATGTTGAAGTTGCAAGGTTGAACACAGTCAAATGACCACAGTCACTGCTAATGCACTAACTATCATGCAGACACCAGCCTCAGAGCTCACTGGAATGCTTTGCCTTGAGCCCGCAGTGCGCGTCATCTGGAGCAAGTACCAGCTTAATATAGGCAGGCAGCTAGGCGCTTAAAGACGAATTATTGCAGGTCCCCAAAAGTCGTCGACTATGTACATGTAGATTTTGATGTACTTCTGCTGAATTGCTGATAATGTATACAGGATTTCTGGCAATGCATGTGCTGTGCCTTTAACTGCGCTCTGTAATGAAATTACATGTTGTTAGGTGGCCAGGCAAGTACAAGTGAACATGGTATATCTGTCTGACAGAAGACTCCTCAACAGAAATTTTTACGTTGATACAGATTTCAGCTCGTATTCAGCTGTATTTGTAAAAAAAATTAAGAAACTGGGGCTAAAATTGCAAACGTTTTGGCTGAAATGGTTTTAGGCCTATCTTACATCAGACAATCTAATGAAGCCTTCTTTATATCACTGTCAGCCATGGTGGCTCTTTCTTTAAGACCTTTTTTGAATGCTTTTTCGAAGTCCATATATATACAATCAATTTGACCACCAGAGTCAAGTTTAAATGACCAGTCATCGATGATATTTAACAACTGTAAAACTGTAGATCTACCTTAACCCATATTGTTTAGCCTACTGCTAAATAATTCATTCTCTATAAAATAAGCCATAACATGATCCCTAATAATCGATTCCATAACCTTGCAGACTACACTTGTTAAGCTAACAGGTCTATAATTCTTTATCTCAGCCTTACTACCCTTCTTGTATATCGGTACTGTGTGGGCATTTTTCCAATCCTGTGGGATGGTACCTGTTTTGTAAGATGTTTCAAATAGCAAACGCAGAGGAGTAACTAACTGATGTCTGACCTCATGTAATATTCTAGGATGCAGCATATCAGGGCCAGCTGATTTATTTATCTTTATATCATGTAATTTCTCTAGGATAATTTCGTCACTGAAAATCACTTCATTACATGCAGTTGTTGGATATTGAAATGGAAGTTCATTAAAATCACCCACCGGTTCACATGTATACACATCTGCAAAAAAGTCCCCAAGAAGTGAAGAACATTGGCTTTGTCATCATCCGCAGTTGCTACCACAGAGTTATATATTGGGTGACTTCACTTTTTGGATTAGTCTTTCGCTGAGTCTAAAGACTGAGCGGAAAGCTTAATCTGAACGCTAATCTTTGGACTGAGTCCAAAGCAAGATTAGTATTTAGCTCAGCGGAAACTGATGCTAAAAATAGATCGCTGTCATCTTGTTACCAATGAATTTCAAATCAATCAGTCAATTTATTTCAATAGCAGGCCCACGGCA